>Ga0111538_10000019_pt1 | contig 266955 bp, 203 predicted proteins | sample SoiMethybrSBSTD1_FD_79669 | JGI IMG/M metagenome (GOLD analysis project Ga0111538, IMG submission 79669) | Bulk soil microbial communities from a Populus tree surrounding site in Tennessee, USA - Soil MetaG P. TD hybrid SBSTD1 (version 2)... | ecosystem: Environmental > Terrestrial > Soil >... | reverse complement strand
TGAAGGTGCGTTGCCGTGCTCAGGACTCTGTCCCATCGCAACGAAGACCCGGCCGCCGGCAAACACCGGTGACGCAACGATAAAGCTGCGCGAAAAGACGCCGGGGCGCGGAAGCCAGCGGGCGTCCTTCGGGTTGCCGTCAAATCGCCAGATTTCGTGACCCGACGCTGCGTCGTAGGCCCGCAGCCAGCCATCTCCACCGCCGAAGAGCACCTGCATACGCCCGTTAACGTTGGCGGCCACAGGACTGGACCACTGGCCGTGCAGCACCTGCCCGCCCGCGCCGATGGCGCGCCACACCACGCCGCCCGAGTGCTTGTCCACCGCGATCAGACTTGGGGCGCGCGGCGATGGGACGCGCGTGTGACCCTCATTCAGCCCGTTGGAGGTAGAGACGATCAGCAGATCGCCCACGGGCACCACGTCGCTACGAGTGGCTTCATGCGGGAAGACACCCAGGCGGCCACACATGTCCAACTCCCAGATGATGTCGGCCGCAGCGTTGTCCTGGAAGACTTCATCCTGATACGCACCGTCGTTCGCGCCGTCACGGAAACCTTGCGTGTCGAGACTTCGGAGTTGGCACTCGGAAGTGACGTAGTACAACCGATTCCCTTCCACATACGGCGTACTTGTCGTCGAGGGCAACAGAAAATCTCGCAGACCTCGCTCGACTCGCGGAGCCACGTCCTGCCAGAGGAACTGGCCATCCTTCGCTTGAAATGCCATGAGCACGCCGGCGTCTTTCTGGAAGGCGGGGTTCATCTGCCTTGCGTTGTCGGTGCCCACATAGACCGCATCGCCCACAACCACGGGACGACCGTACGTTTCGTTTCCCAACGCGACACTCCAGACGATGTTCCGACCGGTGGTCGTATCCCAGTCAACGGGAGGATTGGGCACTGTCTTATCCGAGGGGCTTCGCCCCTCGGACTCCCTTACCGGCTCGCTCGCGGGGGCCCCACGCTCCGCTCCGCTCGCCAGGCTCACTCGCTGTCGCTCGTTCGCGCCGTTGCTGATTTGACCGCCAGCGATTCGACTCAACGCCCACTCTGCTTCGTCACGCAATGCCGGATCGTCTGCTGCCGCCCTCAGCGCCTCTCGAGCCGACTGCGCCTTCGGTCCGATGCTTCCCAAGGCTCCGGCCGCGAAGATTCGCACATAGAGGAACTCATCCTCCAGCGCTTCGATGAGCTGCGGCACTGCAGACTGCGCAGCCGGACCAATGCTTGCGAGGGCCTCACACGCCGCCCATCGAACGCCGGGAATGGGATCGCCCAGGGCTCGCGCCAGGACGTTGGTCGCACTGGCCGCGCTCGGGCCGATGGACGCCAAGCCCTCCGCCGCGTAGACGCGGACGTATGGATCCTCGTGCGAAAGAGTGTTGACGAGCGCGCCGACCGAAGGGCTGGCACGCTCGCCCAACGCGCCCAGGGCGCGTGCGGCATCGCCCGCGACGATCGAATCCTCGTCTCCCAGCGCCTGCCTCAACGCCGGCTGAATCGTTTCTGTATGCGGTACCAGGTCAATCAATTCACTGATGGCGCCCCGCCGGATGGAGACCCACGCATGCGGCAGTAGATCCACCAGTAGCGGAATGGCAGGAGGACCGATTCGCTGGATGATGTGAAACGTCACAACATGCAGGTCTTCATGCTCAGGGCCGAGGAATCGTCTCAGCAAAGGGAACGAACCCGAGCCCGCTTGGACCAGGGCGGCTTCGGCGGTTGCGCGTATCTTCGGATCGTTGGCAAGGAGGCGATTTGCCCAGTCACGTACCAGGGCGGGGTTTCTGGAAAGACTCGCCTCCGTTTGAGGCAGCGGCGATTGGGACAGTGCGACGGCCTGGCTGAGGCCAGCAGCCAAGATTATTGCGAGAGCATGTTTCGTTATGACCGACCTCACGTAGCCCTTTCGCGCCCGACGTGTGCGAATGAGAGCGCGTCGAGCGCTTCAGCCATGGCGCATGCCATTATCCCGGATCTGGTCGGTCAGTCGTGACTACAACCGCGCGCGGTTCATTTCTTTATCAACTCCGTCAGCTTGTCGCTCAGCTTGAAGAAGCTGAAACCGACGGCATAGTAGGTTCGGTCCTGCCTCACGTTGAGATTCCAACCAAAGGAGAATTGCAGCGTGTTGTCGAACAGCGTAAAGGCGGGACCCGTAGCAATTTCGATTTTGTTCGCATCGGTTCCCGTGGCGAACTGGCCGGACGCCGGGTCAAAGGCCGGGTCGTTCCAGTCTGTAAATGAAACGACATAGCCAAAGCCCGGAGCGACGGCCCTCGCGAATGCGCTCTCCCGGGACGTATACACCCAGCCGAACAAGACTCCCGGTGCCGGCCTGAAGTTGATGTTCTTGACACCATCCTTTTCTTCAGTTGCATCGACGCCTCTTCGTTTCAGAAGCAGAAAGGTATCCAGGAGCCGCGCGTTCAGACCAAACTCGGTGACGTCGACGACGTAGTCCACATCGTTCTGAGTGGTAACGTCAGTGATCTTCAACATCAACCGGTCCCCGACGGCCGGACTGTGTTCAGCGAGGTTGATGAACGTGTCTGGAAGGCTGTCCTTGACGACGCCTTCCGAGCTCACTTCGAAGAGTTCGTCGTTGTAGGTGATTTTGTAGACGGGTTTTCCGCCTTCGGTGACTTGCTCGGCAACGGCATAGTTATCGATGGGTATCGGCTGTGGCTGTGCGTCTTTGCGGTACAGAATCGCCCTGATCCGAATTTTTGCCGTCCCGATCGACTCATTCGCCGCACGCGTCGACTTGAGCAGGCTCTCTCTCAGCACATCCTTCTTGAATTGCACGCGCAGATTGTGCCGCCGGTCTATCTTGCTGCCCAGAGGCACATCCTGGGCGGGATCGTGCGCGACTCTCGCTTCGGTGACTGTCACGTAGTCGATGGGCCGTGGTGCTTGCGCAGCAAGGCGCTGGGGCACACACCAGCAACAAACGACGAGTAGCGATGTGACGACGCGTCTTGGTTTGCCCATCGTGAACTCCTGGTTCAGGCTTCGCACATCTCTTCAACGAGTTCGTGGATTGTTCCGCAGAACTGGCTCGGATTTTTGAGACGGCGCACGACGTTGGTCTCCTTCACACCGACGACTTCGATGGTTCCGTTGCCAGAGTAGTAGGTCATGCCGGGCTCGTTCTTGTCGCGGACATCGATCTTGCGGCAGCGTATTTGACAGTTCGGTCCTTTCGCCGGGGCAGAACGTACGCAGTTACAGTAGGTGTCTGCCCTCTGCTCAGGATCGTTGTCGCTGTCCCAGAACACATAGACGGTTCCGTTAATGGGCATCTGTCCACCTCAGTTTGGCGATTCGACAGCTGTGACGTATCTCTACCCACACTCAACGTCGCGTAAGGGCAAAGCGAACACAAAGAAAGCCAAAGACTCTGTTCGGGCGTGGAACTAACGACGCCTTTGGAACGTCTCTGCTTACGTTGTCCCGCATGATCGACCGACGCCGCATTGATTCGCTGGTGGCGCTGCGCCAGGCGCAATGAGAAGCAGCGGCGCGCGGCAAACACGACCGGATGCGATGCTGGTCCGGCTGCTGTGGGTATCGACGCTCGTCCTGGTTCTGATCGGCGTGGCGATGGTTACTCGACGAGCGCTGACGCTGTTCGGCTTCCTTTCAGCATCTTCAGCGCTTTCGGAATCGGCCCCGGTCGATGCGGCGTTCGCGCGATTTGCGCCGCTTACGATGATCCACATCATGCCGGGGCTGATGTTCGTCGTGCTCGGCCCGCTCCAGTTCGTCAAAACACTACGCACGCGCAGACCCCGGCTGCACCGCACGATGGGGCGTGTCGTACTGATGTCCGGCGTGGTGACCGGCGTGACCGCGCTCACGATGACCACTCAAATGGCGATAGGAGGCGCGACGGAGAGGGCCGCCACCGCGTTGTTTGGCGTCCTGTTTCTGATTGCGTTGGGTCGCGCTTTCGTGTGCATCCGTCGACGACAGGTGGCTCGGCATCGCGAATGGATGATTCGCGCGTTCGCGTTGGGGCTCGCCGTCGCCACCATCCGGCCCATCGTCGGCGCGTTCTTCGCCACGCGAAGCCTCACACAATTGACCCCTCACGAGTTCTTCGGCATCGCGTTTTGGATTGGCTTCACCCTGCACTTGATTGCGGCGGAGGTCTGGATCAACTACACGCGAGGCGAAGCTGTGGTCGCGCTATTGCCGGAGCGGAGTTAATTCCATCGTGAAGGCGAAGGCATGCGACATGGGGGCCTGGCGTCGCGCGGCTGGTGCACAGCCCAGAACAACAGCCTGCCCAGCGAGAAGATGCTGAGAAGGCCAGCAATCCTTTGAGGCCCTGACGCGATGGCTATGGGGGCGTCAAGTCGAACGAGATGCTGCCGATGAGGATATCCATCTCGACGCGGAGCTTTTCGACCTCCGCTGTGACGCCCGCCATTTCCGTTTGCAACGTCTCGAGCCGCGTTTCCTGCTGGTCGAGCTGTCGCGTGTATCGCTGCAGCAATTGCTTCTCTTCGTCGCTGCCCCGCAAGGCCTTCATGTTCTCGCGTAGACGTTGCTGATCCGCTCCGATGGCGTTGTGCTCTTTTTGCAGGGCTTGGAAACGGCGCTCGACCGCGGACACAGCGGCTTTCTTGTCGAGGACGGGTTTCAGCTCCCGCTCGAGCGCCGTCGCCGAAAAGCCCGACTTCGCAAGGCGAATCACAAGTGGTTGATCGACGTTTCCGATCGCGATGGTCGCCGCGCCTTGCCGTATCTCGCGTACCTCCAGGACGGTCTCTTGCGCCGTTGGGAGAGCGACGCGGAAGCGTTGAGCGTTGACGGTGGACTCCACAGGCGTTTGACGCTCGGCCAGCTTCCATCCCGGCTGCATGCTGTGCTCGACGATGAGGGTCGTCGGTGTCGCGTTCTCGTTGCGAGCTCTGTACGTCGTCGTGACGCGCTCTTCTGTTTCAGTGGTCATGACGCCATCCCGCGCGCGCAGGCGGAAGATGCGGCCATCGCCCGGCTGTCTCGTCGCGCTCACCATCACACCGAGATCCGCCCCATAAGACAGGAGCCGCTTTTCCCCTGGCTTCAAGGGCTCGAGCAATCCCTCTCCGGCGAACGCGTTTCCATCAATGAGCGTCATGCTTCCGCCGTCGAGCGTCAGCCCTGTTGCGTTCGTCAACCACACCGCGCGAAGCGGGCGCCCGCTACCCGACGGTCGGTTCCATAGCGACACCTTTTCCGCCTCGATTTCCGCATGCACGATCGGCACGAGCGCCGATTGATTCTTCGTGAGCGAGACAGGCTCCTTGAGCCGGTATTCGAACAGGTCGCCGAGCGACCCAGCGAGTGCCTGCGGATCGACATTCCTCGCCTGTTCGTAGACACCTGCCGGCATCTGCGGAGCAGCCGCGGGTGGTGGAGGAGGGGCGGGTCGGCCGCCTGCTATCCCTGCCTGGCGTGACCGGAGCCCAGACTCACCAGCCACCGTTACTGTTTCGGAAATACTGCCCACTTCCATCGTCACATCGTGCTGGACCGATGTGCCGGCGGGGACGCGCACGTTGTCGACGACGCGCGGCGAAAAGCCGGGTAATTCAATTCGTAAGGAGTAGAGGCCGGCTGGAACGGTCATCTCGTATCGGCCGTTGTTTTCGCTTGTGGCACTGGCGACCACCCCAGATTGTCCGATGAGCCGTGCTGTGGCCCCCGGAATGACGCCGCCCGCATTGTCCCGCACCGTTCCACGGACATTCCCTGCGCCATCGCCGAGCGATGCTTGATGCGTCTGCGGAGCAAGCAGCATTGCCGACGGCATCGGGACTACTGCACGTCGGCCGTAGTACGGCTGCGAGATGTTCTGGATGAACGACTGAGGCGCACCGGCGACGAGCGAAAGCTCCACGTTGAGCCAATCCTCGCCAATGGTGTTATCGACAACGGCCCAGCCCTGTAAAAGCGGCTTGCCTTTGTTGTCGAGCACCAGCCGGTACGTGCTTTTCCAGATCGGCACTTCGCTCACGTAACTCACAAAGAGCGGACGTTCTCCAACGCCCATCGTCGACACGACCATGCTTCGCACGTCCTGCTCGCGCGTCGTACCAACGACGTCTAGATAGCGGCCAATCTCCTGCCGAAGATCGCGCTCGAGAATCCGCACCCGCACCGTTGATGAGAGCTCGAACGAGCGCAGCTCGCCGGCATCTGTGACGACGGAGATCGTGTCGACGAGAGTCGACTCGTCGCCGCTTCGAACCGCACGTTGTTCAACGCTGAGCAACCGGCCCTGGACCGCGCCAGCTCCCGAGGTCACTTCAACTCGCGCGCCGCGTAGCGAACCAAGCATGCGCGCCTGGGTTGTGCTCTCGTCGAGCGGCAGGCGTAGTGCCCCGAGACGTTGTTCAAGAGGCGCGACAGAGTTGTAACTGATGCCGGTGATCTGCCCCTTCCCAAGGTCGAGTACCGTCAGTGACTTCAGTACGTCGTTCAACTGAGCACTGGTGAAGCGGATCGTAACGGCCTGACGATCGCGCACGTTGCCCAGGTGTTCGAAATATCCAACGCCTGTCTTGTACAGAACAACGCGGCGGACCGGCAGAGCTGCGCCTGGCGCTGGTTCCGCAGCCGATTGTGCTGGAATGGCCGTTGAAGGCCGTTGGGCGAGCGCGAACACAGGAACAACGAGGAGAGATGCAATCAGGAACCGGCGCATATCAGTTTCCTCCGGAAGACGCATCTGTCTTATCGGCTACTCCGGCCGCTTAAGTTAGACACCGGACGTCGGGTAGTGGTGCGGAGCCGCTGCTTACACTTTTCCAGTCACATGCGGTACTGTTGGTCGCGTTCTGAGCCAATGGAGGCCGCGTGAAGCTATTGAAAATTGCTGGTTGGACCGGCGCAGCGCTCGTCGTGCTGCTCATCATCGCCATTACGGCCACCATCGGGTGGCGTCCGTTCATCGGCCCCAGCGCCCGGGCGCTGACAGATCGCAGATTCAATTCGACGCCCGAACGAATGGATCGCGGGCGCTACCTCACCGAAAATCTCTTGAACTGCTTTTCGTGCCATAGCGATCGAGACTGGACGCAGCACGACGCGCCGGTCAAAGCGGGCACGCACGGGGCGGGTTCGCCGACGTTCCCCTTGCTGGATCTTCCTGGCAAGGTGTATCCGCCGAACATCACACCCGACAAGGAAACGGGAGCGGGGAACTGGACCGACGACCAGCTCGCGCGCGCCATTCGCGAGGGGATCGGCAACGACGGCCGCGCGCTGTTTCCGTTCATGCCGTACGAAAATTTTCGCTATCTGTCCGATGAAGACCTCGCGTCGGTCGTCGTGTACCTTCGCTCCCTGGCGCCCGTGCGTCGCGTGGTTCCAAAAACAGAGCTCATCTTTCCCGTGAAGTACCTGATTCGAAGCGCGCCGCATCCGATCGACGGGGAAGTGCCGGCGCCCGATCTGTCCACGCCGACGAAGCGGGGCGACTACCTGGTGACGATCGGCGGGTGCCGCGACTGTCATACGCCGCAGCACAACGGTCAGCGCATGCCGGGGCTCGATCTCGCCGGCGGCTTCCTTCTCCGCGGCCCCTGGGGCGAGGTGGCGAGCGCCAACATCACCCCGGCGCCGTCGGGGATTCCTTATTACGACGAGCGTCTGTTCATGGACACCATCCGCACCGGCTGGGTGAAAGCGCGAAAGCTGTCGCAGATCATGCCCTGGTTCGAGTATCGCGGCCTTACGGACGAAGATCTGAAAAGCATCTTTGCGTATGTGCGCGCCGTTCCGGCTGTCGCGCATCGCGTCGACAACAGCAAACCGCTGACGGCCTGTAAGGTGTGCGGCTTCTCCCACGGCGCGGGCGACCAGAATTAGATCGCTCGCTGATTCCCGTTTCGGCGCAGAGGCGATTACTTCTTTTCAGCAGCGGCGCACACGCGTTGAGCGCGAGCACGATTCCTGCGGCGAGCATTCGGGTCTTCGGAGTAATGGGGAACGTTCGAGAGGACTGACCGTCAGGCTCTGCGCCTTCGCGGCTCTGCATCGAGACAGCGATTACTGCCGATCAGGGATCTTCGCTTAGGGCCCGTTGATACGGGCTGCCCGGAGTGTTCAGCGCTGTAAAGTAAAGATGGCAGCGATCGCAGCCCAGCACGATGTGTGTGCGCGGGATCGGATCAAAAATCACTTCCTGGACACCATCTTTGGGCTCGCCGACAAGGCGGAGGACCCGTCCAGCCGTGGGAGCGCTCTTCTCGGTCTTCTTCACCAGCCGGCCGTGACAGAACGGACAGTCGATCGGAACCGGCTCGAAACACTCGTGGAGTGGATGGTGCTGCGGCGGCGATGCATCGGCGACGTACCGCCCAGGGTCTAACCGCTGTGTAGGCGCGAGTCGGACGAAACGACGGACTCCGGTTAACTGGCTCTTCGTGAGTTGACTCATCGGCTCACATATCTGTATCGGACGCTGCGCTCATAGGCAGAACCGTCGTATGCGTAAGCCGTACCAGATATGCCGGGAATTGCACGCGCGAAATTTTGGATAATGGTTTGTATTGTTTTTGGACCGGCGCCGCCTAGCCCGGTCTGCCGCGTAGAGCGGTCGAGGGAGACACATGCCACGTGTCCAGCGCTTCGCCAAGCCCTATCGAGTGAGGAACGGACGCGCATTCCGGTTGAGAGACATCGACCCTGACGACACGGGGCCGATCAGATCGCGCAGCCAGGCCGAGCGCTGGCTCGAGCGCGGGGTCGCGCGTCTCGCCCGGCTGCAGGAAAAACTGTACGCGCAGGACAGTTGGGGTCTGTTGCTGATCTTTCAAGCGATGGACGCCGCCGGCAAGGACGGAACAATCAATCACGTCATGTCCGGCGTGAATCCGCAGGGATGTCAGGTGTACTCCTTCAAGGCGCCGTCGGCGGAAGAGCTCGACCACGACTTTCTCTGGCGGACGAGCCGGTGCCTGCCCGAGCGGGGACGCATCGGCATTTTCAATCGTTCGTACTACGAAGAAACGCTCGTCGTTCGCGTTCATCCGAAAGCGCTCGACACCCAGAAGCTACCGGCCTCGCTGGTGACCAGGCGGATTTGGGACGAGCGCTTCGAAGACATCAGGGCATTTGAGCGTTATGCCACGCGCAACGGCATCGCGATCCGGAAGTTCTTTCTCCACGTGTCCCGAAAAGAGCAGAAGCGGCGTTTTCTGAGGCGTCTGGATCTCACGAGCAAGAATTGGAAATTCTCCACGGCCGACGCAAGCGAGCGGGACTACTGGCGCGATTACATGCGCGCCTATGAACAAACCATCCGGCACACGAGCTCTGACTACGCGCCGTGGTATGTCGTACCCGCAAACCACAAATGGTTCACTCGACTCGTGGTCGTGGCAGCCGTCATCGACGCGTTGGAGGAAATGCAGTTGGCCTTCCCGAAAGTCGATAAGGCGAAGCGCAAAGAGCTCGCGGCTGTTCGGAGGACGCTGGAACATGAACGGCGTCGCTGACGGTATCTCGACCCAGCAACATCACCGGGGCTTTGCGGACCGTGAGGACGCGACTTCAAGCGCTTCGAGCAGGCTGTCGAAATCCCACGCCGCGTCATGGCGGAATCCGTTGATGAAGAAGGTCGGTGTCCCGTTCACGCCGCTCCGCACGCCGCTCAGAAAGTCCTCGCGAACGCGCGGTGCATGCATGTGGTCGGCAAGCTCCCGCTGAAAGCGCGCCTGATCGAGCCCGATCGCGACGGCGTACTCAGCGAGGTGTCGATCGTCGAGCGCGCGTTGATGTTCGAAGAGGGCCGCATGCATCTCGCGGAAGTGCCTCTGAGCACCTGCGGCTTCCGCCGCTTCAGCCGCATGCTGGGCATGCGGATGGATCTCGGTGAGCGGGAAGTGCCTGAAGACGAAGCGCAGGCGAGAACCGAGTTGTTGCCGGATGCGCTCGACGATGGGGTAGGCGCGGCCGCAATGGGGACACTCGAAGTCGCCGTATTCAACGAGCGTCACGGCGGCATTCTCGGGGCCCTCTGTGTGGTCACGGGCACTCACTGGAAGCGTCAACTTGCCGTCAGTCATTTCTCCTCCGGAGTGATCGGGCAGTCAGTCACGTCCGTTCATCAAGTGCTTCCAGCGCACCAAGAATGCCGTCAGCACCCGGATTGACGCCCACGGGTGAAACGTAGCTCCACCGGATGATGCCATCCGCGTCGATGACGAACAAGGCCCGCTCGCTCGTGCCCTCATGTTCGCGATACACGCCATAGGCGCGTGCGACACCGCCTTTGGGCTCGAAGTCGGCAAGCAGCGGAAAGTGCAGCTTGCGGTCCTGGGAAAAGGCAATGTGGCACCAGACGCCGTCAACCGAAATCCCGACGAGCTCGGCGTTGAAACGGTGGAACTCACTGAGAATCTCGTTGTAGAGCGCCATCTGATCGCCGCACACGGGACTCCAGTCGGCTGGATAGAAGGCAAGGATGACGGGCCGCCCTCTCAACTCGCTGAGCGAGACAAGCTGATCCGGCGTCGAGTGCAGCGAGAAATCTGGTGCCGGCGTTCCTGGTTTAAGGGCTTGAGCATTCATACTCCGAGTGTGCCATACCAGCGCCCGGCAGATTCTGAATTATCATCACGCGCAGGACGTCCACCGACGCGCACATGGGACAACTTGAAGTCCTCATTGGACTGATCCTCGCGGCGACGCTCCTGGCCGCCGCTGCCCGCCGCCTTGACGTGCCATATCCCGCATTTCTGGCCGTCGGCGGTGCGCTGCTTGCTTTCGTTCCGGGCGCACCATCCTTCACCGTTCTCCCCGAGCTCGCCCTGGCGATTTTCGTGGCACCAGTCCTCCTCGACGCGGCCTATGACACATCGCTGCGAGATCTGAGGGACAACTGGGTGCCGGTCACAAGCCTGGTCGTCGCAGCCGTGGGCCTGACGACGATCGCCGTCGCCATCGTGGCGCGCGCATTGGTGCCCGATCTTCCCTGGGCTCCGGCGATTGCGCTCGGCGCGGTCGTCGCGCCACCAGACGCCGCGGCGGCAACCGCTGTGCTGCGTCAGCTGAAACCGCCGCAACGCATCCTGACGATCCTCGAGGGCGAAAGCCTGCTCAACGACGCCAGCGCGCTGCTGATCTATCGCCTTGCCGTGGGAGCCGTCGCGGCAAACGGCTTTTCCGTTGGCGAAGTAGCGCCGACGTTCCTCTTCGCCGTGGTCGGCAGTGTCCTGGTAGGCCCCGTGCTGGGCTGGGCCATGCTGCAACTGAATGACCGAGTGCGGGATGTGCCGACGGCCATCATTCTTCAGTTCGTCAGCACATTCGGTGTCTGGATCCTGGCGGACCGGATTGGTCTCTCGCCGGTGCTGACGATGGTGTGTTACGCGGCAACGGTGTCGAGGACAGGGCCCGAGCGCGTTCCCGCACGCATCCGCATCCCCTCCTACGCTGTCTGGGAAACAGTCGTGTTCATGTTGAACGTGCTGGCGTTCATTTTCATCGGCTTGCAGATCCGCCCGATTATGGCGAGCCTCGATCCCTCCGATCGCGGCCGGTACTTTGCCGTCGCCGGCGCGGTCCTCTTGACAGTCATCGTCGTCCGGCTTGCCTGGCACATGTCCTTCAATGCCGTCATCAGATGGCGAGAACGCCGGTTTGGATTTCGACCGCCACGCCCGATGCTGCGACCGAGCGTGGCGAGCGGCCTGGTCATCTCCTGGTCCGGCATGCGCGGCATCGTTTCCCTGGCGGCGGCGCTGGCATTGCCGGCGGCGTTTCCGTTCCGCGACTTGATTGTGTTGACCGCGTTCTCTGTTGTGCTGGGCACGCTGGCCATCCTGGGACTCACGCTAGGCCCCCTCCTGCGCGTGCTCGATCTTCGCGACGACGATCCCGTGGGACACGAGGTGGCCGCTGCGCGCCAACGTGCGCTGCAAGCCGGCCTTGCGGAGCTCGAGCACGATCGATCGCCCATGGCAGAAGCGGTGCGGCAGGAGTTTGCCGTGCACCTGGGATCCATCGCCGGGAATTCCGGGGACGGTGCAGCCGGAGAGATCGCGCAGCGCGAGACCCACCATCGAGCCGTGCGGGCGGCGCGGCAGGCCGTTCTCGGGATGCGCGCGAGTGAAGAGATCGGCGACGACGCATTTCACCAGATGGAGGAGGAGCTCGATTGGATCGAAATGTCAGGAGGCGCCAGGTAACTCGTGACACTGGAGCAGCAATCAAATCTGACACTGAGGTTGCCGGGGCAAGACGAGGAGGACGAGTTCTTACGGGCTCACCGCGCCACATCGCCACAGGTTCCATCTTTCCTGCATTTCTACACCGAAGGGATGCCCCTTCGGCGCTACCTCGAGGTGCTCGCCGAGCAGGAGCAGGGCATCAACCTTCCATCGCCGCAGCACGTTCCAGAGACGTTTCTCTTCGCGTTTGTCGGACGCAGAATCGTGGGGCGTACCGCGATCCGGCACTCGCTCAATGCATATCTCGAGCGCCTGGGCGGACACATTGGCTATGTCGTTGTGCCAGATTTTCGACGGCGGGGTTATGCCACCGCCATCCTGCGACAATCGCTGCAGATCGCGCGCGGAAAGTGTGTTGGCGCCCGTCGAGTTCTCGTGACGTGCGACGACGACAACGTAGGGTCGATCCGGACGATCGAGAAAAACGGGGGCGTCCTCGAGAACGTCGTCAGTGGGCAGGGCCTCGAGACGCCGAAACGCCGCTACTGGATTGACCTGGCCGGGCGCTGATGCGCCTCTAAAACACGGAAACGGAAACCGCGCTAGCGCTTGTCGAGGAGCACGAGGGACACGCCGGCCTGGGTGGGCGACACCGTGGGTGCGACGGCAAATCGTGCCCGGCCGCGGCCCACGGTCACCGTGCGGCCCGCGACGATGCCGATGGCCGCGCCGAATGCCACGTCACTGAAGAAATGCCGCTTCATCTGCACGCGCGATGCGGCGACGTACGATGCGAGCGCGTAGGCAGGGACGCCGGCCTTCCAGCCGAAATTTCGCTGCAGCACGGTGGCGGTCGCAAAGGTCACTGATGAGTGGCCGGAGGGGAACGAAAACTCATCGCCATCGGGACGGTGCCGGCGCGCGGATAACTTGATGCCCGCCGTGATGCCCTGGGCCACCAGCTGCGCCCGAATCAGATCGGTACCGACACCCGCTACCCGCCGATTGCGTGTCACCCGCCCGACGGCATAGGTCGCGAGCGCCCCGGCAAACTGCGCCCGCGCGCCGCCAATCGTCGCCCCCGGCTCGAACGTGCTCCGCATCCGCGTTGCGGAGAAACCATTGGTGACGTCCCAGTCTTTGGGCCGGCCGGCCGCAGCGATCGCCCCACCAATGCCGAGCACCGTGAGCGTGTCTTGCGAGGGAAGACGACGAAAGTCGTCGATCGTGGTCTGGAACATCCGCGTCAACGAACTTGATTTCGGAGGGTCCGGAGCCTGCACCTGTGCGAAGGCCGCCGACGTAGAGATGAGACAGAACGCCGTTGCGGCGCAGGTGATCGACGCGCGAAAGCTGCTCAATAGAATCTCCAGGCTGGTCCTCTATTGTATACGGCGCGCGACCCGTTCCGTTTCAGCAGTGTTTCAGCCCGACTCTACTGCAGCACAACCATTCGCTCGGGCGACTCCGAGTGCCCGTAATCGCCAAGCGACAGTGGGGCCGTGAATTCCGGCAGGTGCTTATTCCACCAACCTTTAGCCAGGTCCTGGTTCCAGCAATCACCGGATTTGCAGCCGATTGCCATATTGAGCAGGACCTCTGCGTTCTGGGGCCGCTTGTTCGGATCCTTTTGAAGGCAGGACAGAACCAGCTCATCGAGCTCACGGGGAATCGGGAGCTCAGTTCGCTGTGATGGGGGGATGGGCTCCGCTTGCACGTGCTGGAGAAGCATCTTCATCGGTGTGTCGGCTTCGAACACGAGCTGCCCGGTCAGCGCGTAGTACGCGACACACCCGAGCGCGTAGACATCGGCTCGCCGATCGATGACCGCTTCACCCAGAATTATCTCGGGCGCCATATAGGCGGGGGTGCCCGTCGTCCGCTGATCGGCCGTCATCAGCGTCTGGATCCGCTCCTTCGATGCCTGGCTGTTCAGCTTCACGAGGCCGAAGTCCAACACCTTTACGAAGTCGTACTCGAGGCCCATCCGGCACACGTAGATATTCGCGGGTTTGATGTCCCGGTGCACGAGGCCGCGCGCATGGGCATCGGCAAGTGAGTGGCAGACCTGGCGTATCAGATAACCAGCCCTTGCCGCCGGGAGCGGCCCGAACTCGCGCACCAGCGATTCGAGATCGCGGCCCATCAGCAGTTCCATGACGTAGAAGAAGGTACCGTCGTCAGTACTGCCGAAATCGAATACTTGAATGGTGTGGGGCGAGTTGAGCGCGGCGGTTGCCTGGGCCTCGCGCTCGAAGCGCTTGAGCACCAGTTTGGCTTCGGCATCGCTACTGGCGCCGAGCAGTTCAGGGCGGACGAGTTTCACGGCCGCTCTGCGTGCCAGCAGGCGATGCTTCGCTTCCCACACCTCGCCCATGCCGCCTTGCCCGAGCAGGTTGACCAGCTCGTAGCTGCCCAGCTCTCGCGCTTTGTTGAGTTTGTGTCCGACGTGAGAAAGGAAACGCGACGGAATGGTCGACAGGCCGGCGGCGACGTAATTAGGCCAGAAGATGATGAACGTCGCGAACGGTCCCGGCACCGCGGCACCGCGCAAATGCGCAAGCCAGACGCCGAGTGGATCAAGCGATGCTGCAACCAGTGCCGTTGCGAGCATCTTGCCGGGGCTGACGGCCGCAATCATCGAAAAGACGAGCAGCAGAATCACGATCCACGAGACCTGTACCATCTCTGCCTTCAAGGGCGGCGGCGCCACCCATGAGTTCAGCGCAGCGATCGCGGCCGCGTTCAGAACCAGATAGAGAAGGCTGGCATTTACCTTGGTCTCCTGACTATGCCCAGCGTAGCGCACGTACAAGTACATCAACCCGGAGACGACGATGCCGATCCCTTCCAGGATGCGCGGCTTCCAGCCTGTGTACTGGTAGATGCCGGGCATCGTCAGCTTCACGAGCTGATCGATCAGCAGGCCGCTCGTCCAGAGCGCCATGGCGACCAGGCAGAACAGCGCAAGCCGTCCGAGCTGATCGCTGACCAGATCCTGCGGCAGGTGTCTGGAGAAGCCGGTGGTCCACGACCGCCCGGGCGTTGGCGTCGATTCGCGAGCAGCGATGCGGCATCCTTTTTTTAACATGGTGATATTTCCCCCGGATCTGCCGGGTTGCGCCGGGTCAGCCCCGGCGCTTGAGCTCCTCGAGGTTCAGCATAATCGACTGATTCGAGCGAACTAATTCAGCCAGAATTTCCTCCCGCGGACGGACGGTTCTGCCGGCTGGACGGTGGTCTTCGAGGAACGGCCAGAGCGGCTCGCGAATCGCCGGCGGAAGGACGCTCTCGAGGTACTCTAACGCAGTTCCGCGAAGGTTCTCATCCCCTGCATGAAGTCCGCGAAGGGCGATCTGGAGTGGCTCGGTTGGCAGCACCAGCGACAGCACTGTGAAGACGTGGGTGAGACTCTGATTGGCGCGACTCCTGATGAAGTCGTCGACGAAGGTCGTCGGCTCGCTGTCATCGAGTCGATCGAGCAAACGGCGCCCTTCCCAGACGGGGCGGCCGACCGCGACCTCTTTGTGAACCACATCGAACATGTAGGCCGCGTCGATGCGGACCTCCGGATGGGTGGCCACGATCGCACTGAGCGCGCGCCCACACTGGAAGCGGACCTCAAAACGAATGTCCGCGAGTCCCAGGACCAGGCTATCCGCCGCGCGCTGCGAAGCGCACACGGCCATCACGCGCGGAATCCGCCGTCTGACTGCAAAGTCCTCGTAGGTGTCGAGCAGGGCATCGGCGAGGGCGCCAACGTGCTTCGACGCCACTTTTTGCAAAGCACGGATGGCATCAGGGGCGACGAGATCCCACGCCAGCAGCTGGATGACGTGAGGAATCAGGGCAGACGTCAGTTCTTCATCCCGGCGAAGCACCGCGAGGACGCGACCGCGGTCGCGCGATCGAAGCGACATGATCGCTTGAATCCCGGCGTCGAGGCCGGTCGCCGTTGCGTGCGTCGAGGACGCCGCCGTCGCAACCGACGGTTCAGGCGGCTGGAATACGACGGTCTCCCGCCCTCCCAATCTCGTGTTGAGCATCGTCATCCGAGTGGTCCGATCCTGGATGTCGGTGAGATCGAGCTCGATCGCTCGTCCGCGCAGATTGCGTTCGAGCGTCTGGACGTAGCCGCGGTTCAGCCGGCTGGCGACCGCCGCCGTCGCAGCCGAGCCGAGCAGCGTCAAAAACAGGATCGCGGAATACTGCAGCTGCGGCGCGATCGTGAGCACGAAGCGCACCGCACCTCCGCCAAGTGCGTCACCAATGCGATCGAAGCCGACGTCGATGATGGATTTCGCCGCGCGCTTTTCGGCAGTGGGAACCGGAGTGTAGAAGACCTCGTACCCGGCGCGAAACAACGAACCGCGGAACACCGATTCCGCGCCTCGGGCGACGATCGCACCTGCGAGTCCCGGTATCGCGAATGCGCCGATGCTGCCGGCGGCCAGCGCGATCGACGGCGTCGCCGTAGTGAACGCGAGCCCGAATCTCTCGAGCGCGAACCGGCTCGTCGAGGTCTGGACGACGAATGTGACCAGACTGACGATTGCGTAGTAGGCACCAAAGAATCTCAGGAGATTTTCGCCTGTTCCGAGAGCCGCGACCGCCTGCGCTTTGAACGCGTAATCGATGAGTGCCGCGCTCGCCGACCCAAGCAGAACCAGCAGTGCGAGATGGCGCAGGTACGGGGTCTCGGCAAGCGCACGCACGCCAGACCACGCCGGCTCCGGCGTCAGCTCGGCCGAGAACTCTTTTGACTGTGGCTGCGATGCCGGAGCAGGCACCAGGCGCAGCATCTGCCACGCGCACACGAGATTGAGAATTGCCAGCACCGGCAGCATGGCGCCCACACCAAACATAACGGCGACTCGTTCTGCCAGGAGTCCGCCGACCAGACCGCCGAACGTCCCGCCGGCGGCGATCCGTCCGAAGTTTCTCCTGGCCGTTCTGGGATCGAAGCGCTCGGTCGCGACCAGCCAGAACCCCGAACCGAGAATTGGGCCCAGGCCGGATATGTGCAGGTACACGAGGACGGCAGCGAGCTTCGGCGCCGAAAAGGTGAGCAGCCACTCGGCAGTCAGGAGGACCGCGCTCACCCCGAATGCCCAGGGCACGAATCTCGCGGGCGAGAGTCGTGAAACGCCCTTTGCGTTTACTGCGACGAGCGCGATGGAAAAAATCGATGTGGCGATGACCATCGCCGGGAGCGAGGTGACGTCAATCTGGGCGAGGAACAGCGCGTCGCGCGCAGCCTTGCCCCCGACGAACTGCGCCGTGACCACGCCGGCGCAGATGATCGCGGTGATTACGGCCGAACCGGATTGCGATTGCGAGGAGATGCTCACGTCACTACACAGTTTTTTTGCGGTGTTCTCTCGCGATCTGACCGGCCACCCACAGCCAGATGCCGGTTAACGCGACGTTGATGCCGGCGAATACCGGCGTGGGAATGCCCGTCGCCTGCCCGAGTGCAACGAACCCCGCCGAGATCACATCCCCGGCCCTGGTGAAGAACGTGTCGATGGCCGCCTTCGCCTTGTATTTGGCTTCGCGTGATGTCGGCAGGAACAGCGCCTGTCGCAGCGTGTTCTGGATCGAGTAGTCGGTGCTGTTCTCGAGAATCTTACCGATGCGGACGACGGCCAGGATCGGGGCAACGGCGATGATGGAATAGTTAATCAGGGCGAGCACCGGCAGGATGAACAGCGCTCCTCGCACGCCCATGAATCTGATGACGCGCGACGTCACGAACAGCTGCACCAGAAACGAAAGAAGGTTCACTGTGGCGCTCAGGGAGCCGAAAAACGCCGTCATGAAGCGGCTCTTTTCCACGAGGGCTGCCGGATCTGTCCCGAATTGTCCCGCCGCTGCCTCGACGACGAACTTGTTCAGGATGTAGTTGCCGGTCGTATTGACGACGTTGAGCAGGACAATCAGGATCGCGATCCAGAACAGATACCGGTCCTTCCATACGAGCTCGAACCCGCCCTCCGGTCCGAGCGGCTCGGCGTTGGTTGCAGCCGCTTCCGGCTCCGCTCGCGCCGTCTCGCGCGCGTTCACGACGAGTGTAGTCAGGAGCGCGAGTATCAAGATGCATGCCCCCAGGAGCATCAACGTGTAGGGTGTGTAGCCGAGACCCCGAATGAGCGGAGTGACCGCGGCGGCGCCCAACAATGCGCCCAGCGATTGGCCTACACCGATGAATGGAAACAGCCTGCGCCCCTGCCCCTCCGTGTACAGGTCGTTCGCAAATGCCCAGAACTGCGACACGATGAACACGTTGATGAGTCCGATCCAGATATAAAAGGCGACGCCTTCACGCAGTCCAATGCGGCCCCCGATATAAAAGCCGACGAGCGTGAGCGAGAAAAAAGTCATCACGATCGCGATCAGCCGGATGCGGGGGACGCGCGTGCCGAGCCATCCGTAGAACGGTACGACGGCCGTGAGCAGAATCGCCTGCGCTGCGGCCGAATACGACGCCGCTTCCGCTCCGCCCTCGCTGAGAATGAGTCCGTCCCGTGCCGGCCTCATCACCGAGTAGGCGGCCAGCAGCAGAAAGACGTTCAGGCCGAGCAGAAGAGCGCCGAGGCCTTCGCCGGCTCGCACGTCGGCGAAGATCGACAGCAGCCGCTCGAGAGCGCTCTTGGGAGGCTCGCCGAGCGTCTTAAAGACCGGAAGAGACTGGTGAGACTTGAGCTCTGGATGCGTAACGAGCGTGCGCGGCTCAGACGTCTTCATGTTCACGCTTTCTGCAGAACCGACGGCTCCCGTTGCGGAGCTTGTGAGAACGATCGCAGTGGCGACGTCGGCGGCAGATGCTGTTGCCACCAGGCATCAGCATCCTCTTCTCTCCATGGCGGCACGTCGCAGGCGGAGAGCAATCGCTCGACGCTCCGCGCCGACTGCGGACGAGCTTTCGGGTCCTTTTCGAGACACGCGAGAATCACGCGTTCGAGATCCTGCGGCACGAACTTATCGGTTCGCTTGGATGGCGGCACTGGCGGTGTCCTCATATGTTTCAACGCCACACCCACGGGCCTCGGGTCGGTGAAGACGAGCGCTCCGGTCAACAGGACGTACGCGACGCATCCGAGCGCGTAGAGATCGGCGCGTGCGTCCACCGTGCGGCTGCCGCGTCCCACTTCGGGCGCCATGTATTCAGGTGTACCCAGCGTCATGCCCTCGACCGTCAAGTTAGACGCTGCGCCGGCGCCAAAGGGTTTCGCAAGGCCGAAGTCGAGCACTTTGACGAAATCGCGGGCCTGCGCCACCTCACAAATCATCACGTTCGACGGCTTCAGGTCGCGGTGAACGATCTGTACCTGATGTGCTTCCTCGAGCGACCGGCACATCTGTTTGAGAATCGCGACGACGCGTGACGCCGGCTGGGGGCCGAACTCGTTGATCAGCGTCTGCAGGCTGATGCCGTCGAGCAGCTCCATCACGTAGTAGAGGCGGCCATCCTGCGTCGTGCCGAAATCGTATAGGTAAACAGTATGCGGCGACTTCAGCGCTGCAATTGTATTGGCCTCACGGTGAAAGCGATGGGCGAGCAGCTCCTGCCTGCTGTCGTCGAGCTTCACGAGCTTGATGGCGGCGGGTCGAGCCAGCAGCTTGTGGCTGGCGCGCCAGACCTCACCCATGCCGCCTTCGCCGATCTGCGACATCAACACGTAGCTGCCGAGACTCCGGTCGCTCTCCGCCGCACGAGGGGTGCCGTACATCAGCCTCCCCACGACGTACGCGACGATGGTGAGCAGATAGTTCATGGCGGGCCAGATGGAGGCGTGGCGCCACGACTCGGTCGTGAATCCGAGGCGGGCCGCATTGATCCCGTAGGCAAGCGGCCATGTGGTTGCAGCCGCGAGCGCGAGGACGAGCCTGACATTCGGCGGGCTTGGAATGACCGCAGCCGCGACGATGATCCAGAGGCCGACCGCCGAAACGCCCAGGAGCAGATCGGCCGGGTCGAACGGCCGAGATGTTTCCACCATCGCAATCGAGAGTGCCACGGCAATCTCGAATGACATACCGAAGCGAAGCAGCGTCCGTGATGTGACGACGTCGTATCGCCGCAGCGCTACGAGCCCCGCTGCGATCAGAATCGCGATCAGCCCCACCAGCCGAGTGACCGGGTCGTCGAAGATCGCCGCGATCTGCGGCTGCATCAGTCGCAGGAACACGTACAGGCCGATGGCGATGACCACGAACGCCGCTGCCAGCCACGTCAGACGCCGGGTCCCTTCTTCGAGCAGATCGAGAGAAAGCGCGACGCTGCCCGACTTTGCTGGTGCGCGGTCAGAAGGCATCCGGGATTGATGATACACGCGGCGAGGGAAAGGAGATGTCCGGTTTACAATGCACTCGTGTCACGGCGCGTGATCGGTTTCTACGTGTGGGTGGGTTTTGTTGTCGCCATTGCGGCCCCGGCCCCGGCATTCGCACAGGCTTCGGCTCCACCGCCCCAGACCCGCGCGGAAGTCCTCCAGCGCGCGCGCGACGAAAAAGGGCGGTCGGTCACCCCGTACGAGAGGAACGGCCTCGAGCGCGCGCTCAACACGGTCGAAACGCGCGTCCAGTCGTATTTCGGACGCGATGGCGTGCATCCGAAGTTCGGGAGTCTCGACACAGGCAGCGGGTTCGCCTTCGGTGTCGGCTATCTCAATCGCCGACTGGTCGATCGCGAAGGCGCGCTCAACATCTGGGGCGCCGTGTCGCTCAAGAAGTACTGGGCAGTCGAGGGCAGCTTCGACATGCCGAGTCTCGCCGCAGGGTGGCTGACACTCGGCACGTACGCGCGACACCAGGACTACCCGCAGCAGGCTTTTTTTGGCATAGGACCAGAGTCGCGCCGCGACGACCAGACGGCGTTCCGGATCGTGAATAGCATGGCGGGCGGGCGCGCGAGGGTGAAGCCCGCCAGATCGTTGACGGTTGGCGGAGGTGTGGAGTATTTCCGGCACGAACTGGCGCCGGGCAGGAGCAAGGAGATTCCGTCGATCGAAGCGCTGTTCACCGACGCGACGGCAGCAGGCCTGGGGACCACCCGCAACTTTCTTCGGCCGTATTTCACGTTCGAGTACGACTATCGGCAACCGAGGAACGCCCGCAAAGGCGGCTGGTACCGCCTGGAGGCCAGCCGGTTTGCCGATGCCACCGACCAGTTCACGTTCAATCGCGTGGATGTGGATCTTCGTCAGTACGGGAGCATCCTGGCAGAACGTCGCGTGCTGGCGGTCAGGCTGTATGCATCGACCTCTGAACCTGGGTCGGGCGCGCGCGTGCCGTTCTATCTGATGCCGACCCTCGGTGGACACGACTCGCTGCGCGGCTTCCGGGACTACCGCTTTCGGGGCCCCCATGCGATTCTCACGCAGACCGAGTACCGCTTTGAAGTCTGGTCGGGCTTCGACGCGGCGCTGTTCTACGATGCCGGCAAGGTCACGCTGCGACGCTCCGACCTCAATTTCAAAGACCTCGAGCACGACTACGGCTTCGGCTTCCGGTTCAACACGGACAACGGCACGATCCTGCGGATCGACGCCGGGTTCGGCAGCAGTGACGGCAAGCACCTCTACATAGTGTTTGGCGATGTCTTCTAAACGCATCACGCATCAACGTGTGGCGCTCGGGCTGCTTGCCCTGGTGCTATCCATGGTCCCGGTCGCATCGCAGAGCCCGAGCTTTTACCCGGACGACCCGATCGCGCTGGACGATGACATGTCGCTCGACGCTGCGAAGGTCGTCCGCATTGCAGACTCGAACATCTATGACTTCGTCGAGAACACATTTGCCAACCCGGGCGTCCGTCATGACGTGCGCGCGCAGAATGTGAACACGATCGGCGACGTGCCTGATTCGAGCTGGTTCGTCAATCGCATGGGGCAGCGACCGCTTTCCACGGCCGAGCTCGTCCGCGGCCCCGATCGGTTCGACTCGGTTTCGCTCGACGGCTGGAAAGTGAGCGGAGACAAGTCGAGCGGCCTGCAGCCGGGGTTCAGAATGACCGACCCCACGGGACACCTCTATCAGATCGAATTCGATCCGCCGTCGAATCCGGAAATGGCGACGGGCGCAGAGATTATCGGGACCGCCTTCTATCACGCGTTTGGGTATCACACCGTGGAGGTGTACATCGCCGAGCTGGATCCGGCGAAGATCGAGATTAACCCCGAGGCGCGCATGACCGATCCGCTCGTGGGCAAGCGCCGGCGGCTTACCCGGCGCGATGTGGACGAGGTGCTGAGCCGCGCCGCCCGGATGCCCAACGGGCATTATCGCGTGCTCGTCAGCAGATTTGCGGATGGCGCCCCCCTCGGCAACTTTCGGTACTACGGCACGAGACCGGACGATCCGAACGACATCATTCCTCACGAAGATCGGCGCGAGCTCCGCGCGGCGCGCGTATTCGGCGCGTGGCTCAACCACGACGATTCGCGAGGCGTGAACAGCCTGGACATGCTGCATACCGACGGCGGCCGCCGTTACGTGAAGCACTACATGTTCGATTTCGGATCGATCATGGGAAGCGGAACCGTCTTCGCCCAACGCCATCGCGCCGGCAACGAATACATCGTCGACTGGGCGCCCGGCTGGCTGACTCTTGCGACGCTCGGACTTTACACGCGCGACTGGCTGCACATCGACTATCCAGACGTGCCGCCGTCGGTCGGCCGGTTCGAGGGGCGCTCGTTCGATCCGCTGGAGTGGCGGCCGGAGTACCCGAATTCTGCGTTCGACAACATGCGGGCTGACGATGCGTTCTGGGCCGCGCGAATCGTCGCGAAATTCAGCGACGCCGACATTCGCGCGATCGTCTCGAAGGCGCGATACTCCGACCCGCGCGCGACCGATTACATCACCGCGACGCTCATCGAACGGCGGAACAAAGTGCTCAAGACGTGGCTGACCGCCGCGAATCCGTTGGTGGACTTTGCCCTGGGATCGGACGGGGCATTCACGTTTACCAATGCGGCCGTCGCGGCGGGCGTGGCGACGCCCGCCACGGAATATCGCGTGCGATGGTCCCGGTTCGACAATTCCACCGGCTCGACGACCGGAGCAATTGAGGCAACCACGACCGGCACGCGCATGCCCGCTCCGCCAGCGGTAGTCAAGGATGCGGAGTTCGTTCAGGTCGATATCGCGTCGGAGCACCCGCAATTCAGCGCGTGGAAAGCCCCCGTCACGGTGCATTTCCGGCGTCACTCGAGCGGCTGGGGCCTCGTTGGGGTTTCGCGCGTCCAGTGAGCGATGCCAGCAGCGCACCGCGGCTCCCTTAATTTGCACATGCCGAAGCGCCGACCGTCGTCTCGCAGCGAGGCTGTCGCGGTTATCGATATCGGCTCGAACTCGGCGCGGGTCATGGTGTTCGAGCGCGATGCGTCGAACCATCTCCGGCTGCTTGCCGGCTCGCGCGCTCCGTTGCGCCTCGTTCATGATGTCGACCAACGGGCCGAACTGAGCGAGGCCACGATGGCCCGGACGATGGAGGCACTTCGCGACTTTGTCGCGATTGCCGAAAGCGCGGGGGCGACGCGAGTCGTCGCGGTGGCGACCGCCGCCATGCGCGATGCGAACAACGGCCCACGCTTCACCGAGCGAGTGCAACGAGAGCTGGGGTTGCGCATCGACATCATCGGAGGGTTGACGGAGGCGCGCCTGGGCTTTGTCGGCGGGGTGAGAGGCCTCAGCGTGTCGAATGGACTCCTTTTCGATCTCGGCGGAGGCAGCCTTCAGGTCACCCGGTTCCGCAGCCGCCGCATGGGTGAAGCGACCAGTCTGCCGTTCGGCGCGCTCCGCCTCAGCGAGAAGTTCCTTACCGACGATCCGCCCACCCGCAAGCAGTTGCGGCGGCTGCGCGACCATGTGCGGAGTCGATTGAAGGCCGATCGCGTGGGCCGTCTGCGGGCGGGAGATTTTCTGGTCGGTACCGGCGGTACGCTTCGCAACGTCGCCAAGATCGATCGGGAGGCACGGCATTATCCGATCGGCAGCCTGCACGGCTACGAGCTTGGCGTCGACCACCTGGCAGATGTCGCCGAACGTCTCGCCGCCACCAAGCAAAAGCGCCGCGATGAGATTCCCGGCCTCAGCGCCGAACGGGCGGACTCCATCGTCGGGGGCGCTCTCGCCATCCACATGCTGGCGGAATTCGTGGGCGCGACCAGCATTGTGGTGTCAGGCCAGGGCGTGCGCGAAGGCGTGGCGCTGCGAATGTTGAAAATGGCCGTTGGATCGCCGGAGACCGTCAAAGAGGCGTCGCTGTCGTCGCTGGTATCCCGCTTCGACGGGTTCAGGCCCGATACGGCACAGCGCCGGCGGCGATTGGCCGCGTCGCTTCAGCAATCGCTCGAGCCGCGGGCGTCGGCAGCCATCGTCCTGGCCATCGATCACGCCGCGCGCGTGCTCGACATCGGCCGCACGTTCGATGTCGTGAACCGGCACGCGCGTGCCGCCGACATCCTGCTGACGACCGAGCTCATCGGCTTGTCGCACCACGAGCTTGCGCTGGCTTCGGCGATCGTGCTGCGGGCCGGCGATCGCCACGCTGACACGCCGGCGCTCGCATCGGTTCGTGACATGGATCCGGGGGACCTGGATCGCGCGGCCGTCATTCTGACGTTGGCCGACGAGATCGAGGCGCGGTGCCCGCGCAACCGCCCTATCGTGGTTTCGTGCACGATCGGCCGGAGTGTGACGATCGCGGTTCCGGCGATGCCCTCATGGCTGGCGAAGGACATCGACAAGCGATTCGCCCAGACTTTCGGCCGGCCGCTCATCGTGCGGCACCACGCCTAGATCGCGGTCGAGTTATTTTCCGTTCTTGCGCAAATACCGGACAAACGACGCGAGCGTCTCGTCGCTGACGTGGTGCTCAATCCCTTCGGCATCGGATTCAGCCACGCGCGCCGGCACGCCCAATGCGACGAGAAACCTCACGACCGTTTCATGCCGATGCCGTGACTCCTTGGCCAGGCGCCGTCCCTCGCCCGTCAGAAAGATCGAGCGATACGGCTGACTGGTCACGAGCCCTTTTCGTTGCAGGCGTTTGAGGGTGCGGTTGGCGGTGACGTGCGTGACGCTGAGTCCCCGCGCCAGGTCGGTCAGCCTCGCCTCTCCGGTCTTGTCAATCAGCTCGGCGATCATCTCGACGTAGTCTTGCGCCAATTCCTGAGAGTGATCCCTGCGTCGGCGAGTGGAGTCGCCTCTCACAGCAACGCGGAGAGGCTGCGCGCGCAGGGATGTCACGCCTCCTACTACACCAGAAAACCGCGCGATTGACAACCTTTGACGACGACATGTAGTATTCGCTACATTGTGAAGCCATGACAAAAGCGGTCGTGTCGCTCGCGCTCATATCTCTGTGGCTTGTGGTGCTGGTACCGGCGAACGCCGATGCGCAGGCGTCTCAGCCCACGCCGCCGGTTGCGGCCCCGGAACGTACGACGGCCGTCTCGGGCTACATGGATTTCCACTTCAACAAGCGCGAATTCGAAGACGGCCGTCTCGACTTCCACCGCTTCGTTCTGTTGATCACGCATCGCTTCAGCGACCGCATTCGATTCGTCAGCGAGCTCGAGGTCGAGCACGCACTGGTCGAAGGGCTCGAAGAGGCCGGCGAGCTCGAGCTGGAGCAGGCTTATGTCGACTTTCTGCTGTCGCGCCGCGTCAACGTACGCGCCGGCATGTTGCTCGTGCCTGTCGGCATCATCAACGAGCGCCACGAGCCGCCGACCTACTACGGCGTGGAGCGGCCGTTTGTCGATACCGTCATCGTGCCGACCACATGGTTCGACGTCGGCGCCGGTGTGTTCGGCGAGTTCGGCAAAGGATGGCGATACCGGGCGTATGTGATGTCGCCGTTGAACGCGCGGGAGTTCACCGCGGAAGACGGCCTTCGCGAAGGGATCCAGAAAGGATCCGATACGAATATCGGCCGTCCCGCCGTGACTGGGCGTCTGGAATACGTCGGCGTCCGCGGGCTCACCGTGGCGGCGAGCTTCTGGACCGGCCGATCGGGCTTCGAGTTCCGCCCGCGCTTCGATGTGCCCGTCTCGCTCGGCGAGGCCGACATCCGTTACTCGCGCGATCGCCTCGAGCTGCGCGGGCAATTCGCGCGGGTCGCGATCAGCAACGCGGGTTTGCTGAACGACGCCATGGGTCGGGCGGTCGGCGTCGACCCGAACGTCGCCAGCGGATTGCGCGGATTCTACGGCGAGGCCGGCTATCGCGTGATCTCTGGCGCCTCCTACGGCGACGTCGGCGTGTTCGCGCGCTACGAGAACTTCGACACGCAATTCAAAATGCCGAGCGGCTATCTGCCGCTGACACAGCTGGACCGCGATGCGCTCGTGCTCGGCGCGACGTATTGGCCCGATCCGGACATCGCGCTGAAGTTTGACTACTCCGGCATCAGGAGCAGGAACTCGACGATCCGCGAGCCGAACTCGTTCAACATCGGACTGGGATGGTGGTTCTAATGAGATATCTATTGTTGGGCATCCTTGCCGCGTCCGCCGGCGCGACCGCCGCGATGGCCGTGCAACAGGCGCCGCAGGTCGTGGAGATTTCCGTCGAGCGGTTCAGTTTCACGCCATCAGAATTTCGCGTGAAGGCCGGCGCCCCTGTTGAAATCCGCTTGCGCAGCGACGACACCGATCACGGTTTCCGCATCGTCGGCACCGACATCAACGTCGCGATACCGAAGCGCGGCAAAGGTGTGGCGACGGTGACGTTTGTGCCGCCGCAGGCGGGCAAATACGTGTTCGAATGCTCGAAGCTCTGCGGCGCCGGTCATGGGTTCATGCGCGGCTCGCTGATAGCCGAGTAGGGAAGACTGATGAGAATCTCTTACCTCGTGGCTATCGCCGCCGCCGGTCTGGTGACCGCGGTGTTGACGGCGCAGACGCGGAGCGCGCTGGGCACCCCGCTGGCCGGCATCACGCCCGTCGAGTTCGAGGAGTTCCGCCTGGGTCTGGACGATTTTCTCGAAGTCGAGGCCAGCGAAGAAGGCCTGGGGCCGGCATTCAACGGGACGAGCTGCGCCGTGTGCCACAACATCCCGACCATTGGGGGCGCCGGGACGATGGCGGAGCTCAGGGCGGGGCGTCGCAACGCGAATGGCGAGTTCGAGACGCTCAACGCGTCAGGCGACACGCTGTTTCACATGTTCTCGGTGCCGGGCCACGGGTGCCAGCCGGTGTTGCCAGCCGACACGAACGTGTTCGCGCGACGGGTGCCGATCCCGCTTTTCGGGGCAGGGCTCGTCGAAGCGATCGCCGATGAGACGTTGATCGCGCTCGAAGATCCCTTCGATCGCAACGGCGATGGCGTCAGCGGACGCGCCGCGCTGGTCGTCGACGTCGAAAGCGGACAACGCCGCGTCGGGCGCTTTGGGTGGAAGGCGCAGCAAGCCACGCTCATGACGTTCGGCGCCGATGCGTACCGCAACGAGATGGGCATCACCAACGATCTGTTTCCACAGGAAAGCGCGTTCGGGGTGACGCCAGAACAGATGCTGTTATGCGATCCATTTCCTGATCCCGAAGACATCCGCGATCCCCGATCGCGCCGGCGCGGAATCGACAATTTCGCCAGCTTCATGCGCTTTCTCGCGCCCGTCGAGCGCGGCGACATGAACGATCAGGTTCGCGCCGGCGAGCAGATCTTCGCGGCCGTCGGGTGTGCGGCCTGCCACATCCCGGCGCTGGAGACAGGCCCCAGCTCGAATCCGCTGTTCAATCGCAAGCGAGTGGCGCTCTTTTCAGATCTGCTCCTCCACGACGTGGGGACCGGCGACGGCATCAAGCAAGGGGCTGCAGAACCGAACGAAATCCGCACGCCTGCTCTGTGGGGGTTGCGCTTCAGGCGGCCACTCCTCCACGACGGAACCGCGACGGTGGAAGAAGCGATCGGCAAGCACGCGCGCGAAGCCGATCTTGCGCGAAGCGGGTTCGAACGTCTGAGCGAGATCGACCGCGCCGCATTGCTCGCCTTTCTGGGCTCTTTGTAGTTTCTACTCCACCGCAGAGACGCAACGACGCAACGAATTCAGAAAGAAATTCGCAGCGTCGTAGCGTCGCCGCGGTGAGGCAGCAGCTCATTTCGCGCGCGTCACCTTCGTGTAGTCAAGATAGCGGTAGTCGTTTGATCCCACCCGCACAATCGAGAAGAACGCCGTCTGCGAATACGTGCCGTCGGACGTCCGTGCCACCTGCTGCGTCTTTCGCACTGTCGCCGCCGGTTGACCCGCGCCTGGTGTTCTCAGCGCTTCGAACAGCGGCCGCCCCTGCATAGAGGAAGGAATCGCAAGTCCCAGCATGCTGAGAAACGTCGGTGCGAAGTCGACGTTTCCGCTCGGGATGCTGACAGTCGCGCCTTGTTTGATGTCGGGTCCTGCCGCGATCAACGTGTTGTGAATCTCGAACGGGCTGGAGCTGCCGTGGCCGGCGACGCCATTGGATGCGCTGGTGCCGGCGACACCGTATTTGTTCGCGGCGTCGGTCCAGTCGGGAGAGTAGAGAATCTCCCCCGACCGCGCGTGATCTCCGCGCGCGACGTCGAACGACAGGGTTCCATCGACAGAGCCAACCAGCGAGCCGCGCCGTTCGGGCTTGGTGAAGATCGCTCCGATGCCCGGCGTCGATTGCAACGCCCGGACGATGCGACGCACGCTGTCGCGATTTCCGTCACGGACGTAGATCGCTGTCTCGCCGTGCACAATCCGCGGCGAGCCGTCGGGGAGAGTACCGGCGAAGGGCTCGAGCAGCGCGCGCACATTGGGCGCGCCTATATACGTCGCGAAGCCGTGATCCGACGTCACCCATATGTTGTAGACGTCAAAGAGTCCCGCCGCGCGCAGCCCTTCCTGGACGTTCAGCACTTCACGATCGAGCCGCCGCAGCGCTTCGATCGTCGTCGGATGTCCCATGCCGAGGGCATGTGCGGTGGTGTCGGGATCGCTCAGCCACATCATTGTTACGGCCGGATCGACGGTGGGAAGACCAATCCTGAGAAACGCGTTCACCGCGTGACGGTTTCTCGCGTCGTTCGGGTGGCCCGCGGCCGGCGACGGACCAAGCTCTGCGAGCATGCGGTCGTGAAGCGATGCGGGCAGCGCGTAGTCCGTGTGAAGAATGGCTCCGCCGGAGATGGTGTAGTTCAGAAGAAACACCGCGCCGGTCGTCCCCGAGCCGACGGCCAGCAACTTCTTTCCGTTCGCTCGAAGCGTCTCGCTCAGAGTCGTCGCGGTGAGCAACACGCCATCCTGGTCCTTCTGGATCCGCTCGAGGTTGGATCGCTGGCCGGTGTCGAGAAAGCTTTTCGGGTCCACGCGCGGAAAGAACACCGAGTTGCCGAGAATGCCGTGACGTTCGGGGTACGCCCCGGTCGAGATCGACGAGGCATTGACGCGTGTGACGGTTGGATACACGGCATGGTGATCCGTAAACGTCACCCCGCGCTGTGCAAGCGCGTGGAGGTTCGGCATCACGTCCTGCGTGACGTAATCGGGCCGAAGGCCGTCGAGGACGAGAAGGAGGTGCTTGTGCGTATGGTCCGGCTGCGCGCGCACCACCACACCAAGCGCCAGAATGAGGGTCAGGGCAGCACGGCGAATCATCTCAGCCTCCGTGGAGTCTCGCTTCGCTGACGTTCGCTATTGATCTCACGGTAGTGAGATCTGCACGCCGGCGCGCGCGGCGCGTGGCACGCCAGTCGTCAGGATCGGCGTCCGGCCCACGTCATACTCGCTGTTGAACGCATTCTCCAACGCGACGAAGGCGCTGACCTTGCCTCCAAGGCTCCGGCTGCCGAACATGTCCACGACCGTCGCACGGCGAAGCGTGAACGCGTTCAGGTCGTCCTCGAATTGCGCTCCCGTCACGCGAAGCTGTCCGGACGCCATCCACGCGCTGTGGCTGTAACGAAGGCTCAGGCCGAGGTTGTACTCCGGCACCTGCGGCACGCGATTGTCGCGCAGGCTCGTCTCGCCCTTGAAGCGCGCGTCGACGATCGCGGTCGAAAAGGCTATCGACCATGAGGTCCGCACGCGTACGCTGGTTTCGAATTCGACCCCGGCTGTCCGCATCTTGTCCGCGTTCGCCCGCTGCTTGATGATGAGCTGCGGCGTGCTCGACAGCGTGACGTTTGTGATGACGTCATCCAGGACGTTCCAGAAGCCAGTCACGCGTGCCGACAGCCGGCCGCGTGTCGCGAGCACACCGGCGTCTGCGCCCGTGAGCTTTTCCGGCGCGAGCGCCTCATTCGGATTCGTCTGGGTGTTGCCGGCTCTGAATCCCCGGTACAGCTCATTCAGCGTCGGCGCGCGAAAACCTTTATAGGCGGAGCCACGCAGGGAGATGCCGCTACTCAGGCGGTAGGCGAACGACGCCCGGGGATTGAACGATCCCAGCGTTTTGTCGTAGCTGGTGTTCTGCGATTCCGTGTGCCACCGGTCACCGTGCGCGCCCATGACCACCGTCAGCCGATCGTTGACGAGAAACGTGTCCTGCACGAACGCGGACCACACATCCTGTGTACCGCCGTTGCTGAAGGACGCCAGCACGCGGCCTGCTGCAAGCTGCGTCTCTTGCGTCTCTCCTTTGATGAACTTTGCTTCAGCTCCGACGAGCAGGGTGTGACGTCCGGTTGGCCGGGCCCACTGCACCGCGGCCCCGCTGAACCTCGTCGGCACACGCTGCAGTCGATTGAGATCCTCGCTCGTCCGGTCGGGCGACACGGAGGAAAACGTCTGGTCGTAACCCTGAGTGCCCGCGAATGCGCGAGCACTGAGCAGCCCGCCGGCCAGCGCACCTGCACCTTCAGTGGTTCCCTGCCGTGAAGCCGTGTCGTTGATGACGGCGGGAGTGCCATTCAGGCGGTTGTCGGTAAACACGCTGCCGGTGGTATCGAAGCGCCAGCCATTGGCCGCCTGGTAGCCAATCGACGCGACACCAGATCGGTGCTTCGAGGCAATTGCGGAATCGATCGGACCGCGCGGGGCGATTCCAGGGTCCTGCTCGAGGGCCACAGCAATGTAGCCGTCCGTGGTGAACCACTCGCCTCCGGCCGTGTAGCTCCAGCCACGAGAGCGACCGCCGCCAAACATCGAGATGCGCCCCGTCTGCATGCCGCCGCCTTCGACGAGCGCGCGGAGCGCGGGCTGGCTTGGGTGCCATGTCAGGATCTGCACGACGCCGCCAACGGCATCTGCGCCATACAAATCGCTTCCGCTGCCTCGCAGTACTTCGACGCGTTCGATCGCGATCTGCGGAACCTTGTCCCAGTAGACCCATCCCCCGAATGCGTCGTTCAACGGCACGCCATCGGTCAGCACCAGCGAACGGCTTGCGCCCGTGCCGCCAAGGCCGCGCAGCGTCACACCCTGTGCTGTCGGATTTGATACTCGAGAGGATGTTCGACGGAACAGCGTGAAGCCTGGAACCATCTTGAGCGCATCATCGAGCGTCAGCGCGGCACTCGACAGCAACTCCACCGCCGGAAGAACCGTCAGCGTCACCGCAGGATCCGCCCGCGGCAGGTCCGTGCGCGAAGACGTGACGTTCACGGCCTCAAAGAAGGGCGCCGGCTGCAGCACGACCTGCAAGTACCGAGAGTCGATTGACAATGGCGTGATGACCTCAGCGAATCCCGCAGCGGTCACCACCACGCGCAGGGATCCGGAAGATGCAAACTTCAACTGGAATCGCCCGTCGCTGCCTGTCCGGAATTCGTCGATGGTGCGCCCAGCCAACTCGAGCCGTACCGTGGCATCAGGGACAGCCGCTCCCGACGGATCCACGACTGCTCCGGTAATGAGGCTTGGCAACTGCATGAGCGTGGCGCTGTTGAAGAGGAGGGCAAGAAGAACAATCGGCATGATAAGGAACTGGGCTGCAGGTGCATTGTAATGGCGCTTGCAAATCGGCTAGACTCCGCCCATGAAACCAGCAATCAGAGCCATCCTGTTTCTGGCGGCCGTTGCGCTCCTCGCTGCCGAGAGCGCGTCGGTCGCAGCGTTTCAGGTGCCCGCGGCCCCCGCGGCCGGCCAGGGGAAGCTGGTTGTGTTCGGCGACGTGACGTTGTTCCTCGGCAAACCCGGACTGGCGGGCAATTGCGCGTTGCAGAGCCGCTTCAAGCGCGGCGACCCGGTCGGATTCCGGATGACGGCGATCGATCCTGTGACCGGCCAACGGGAAGCCTCAGCCCAGTTCGTCGTTCACCTTACGTATGGCGGCATGACGCAGGATCTCCCGATGCGATACCGGGGAACGGTCAAGCAGCCCGAACGTGAATTCTGGGTGGCCAAGTGGGTGGTGCCTGATACCGCACCGATCGGCATCGTCCGCTATACGGTGACCGCGACGGACAAGTTCGGCCGCACGGGAGAATTCAAGCCCTTCGTCGTCGACGACTCCCAAGTCACGATCGTGGAGTAGGGGCCACGCGTTTCCTCATCACACTGCTCGCGTTGGTAAGCGCGATCGCATGCGGGCGCGACGCCTCGCAGCCGGTCGCCTCTGCTCGAACCGCCGACGACCTGACCGCGCCGAAGCCCGCCTCAGCAACACTCAAGAAGCTCACGCTCACGTATCCCACGAACACCAAGCTCGTCGCGGGATCTGAAGTTGAAGCGAGCGCTGAAGGGCTGCCGCCCAATCGCTCGATCGATCTGGTCTGGGGAACGGTGAGCGGGGGATGGGTGGTGGAGGAGTACTACCACTTTCGTGGAAAGCGATTCGCCAATACGACTAAGACTCTGGAAAAGGTGCAGGTGGGTTCTGATGGCCGGGTATCGACCCGCTTCAGTATTCCTGAAGATTATGGCGGCGTTCACGAAGTGTTTCTCTCTGAAAACGGCGTGCCCCTTGCCCAGGGTGGCGTCGATGTGAGTCAGACGTTCGAGATGCACCCAACTGAAGGTCCGGTCGGCACTCCGATTGAGATTCGAGTCAAGGGACTTGGATGGCGGACGCTGGAGAGCACGTGGGTCGTGAACTGGGACAACCAGGAAGTCGGGTGGGTCTCTGCGACCGACACGCGTGGCTCGTCTGTTGCCCGGTTCCGCGCTGCCGGAGACATCGGCGAGCATCAAGTCAAGCTGTACACCGGGTACATGGGTCAGGGCTATTTGAATCACGAGCAAGCGCCAAACTCGTACTTGCCGCGACCCGGATTCGTGTTCCGCATCACGCCTGGGAAGGTCGCCGCTCCGGCGTTCGCGGAGCCATATCAGAAGCAGCCGGTGCCAGCGGCGGTTGTCACGAGCGGCGGCGGAAGCTTGAGTATCAGCCCCAGCCAGGGCCCGGTGCTGACACGCGCGTCACTCAAAGGCAGCGGTCTTCCCGCCAACGCGCACGTGTCGCTCGTCTGGGAAACGCAGGCGGGCAACCGGGTATCGGGTGGAGGGTTTGCGCCTCAGGACAACGAGATCGCGAAGGTGACCGTCGGCGCAGACGGGCGAATCGACATCCCTCTGACTGTTCCCGACGATCTCGGAGGCCTTCACGCCGTTTCGATCCGGAACGGCGACACGACGCTCGCGCGCACGCATTTCGTCATCGAGACGAGCGTCGTCGGCATCTCGCCAACATCGGGTCCTGTGGGAACGCCAATCAAGATTCACCTCAAAGGCGTCGGGTGGACCGATTACGACAACATCTACGTCGTGACCTACGACAACGCGTACATGGGGTATGCGTGTGGGTTCAACAGCCAGGGAGACGTGGTCGTGAATTTCACGGCGGCCGGCTCGCCCGGCGTGCACCTGATCGATTTTTATCCGGGCATCTACCAGGGGCCTGAAGGTGGTCAGCAACTGTATCGGTTGCCGCAACTCACCTATGCCGACGATCATCCCGGGAACCGCATTCCGGCATTGCGCTTCGCGTTCGAAGTCACGGGCGGCAAGTCTTCAACTCGTTGAACGATTCCGAGCCTCGAACAGGCGCTTCATAGAGGACACGCTCATGCTCCGATCGTCGGCGCGGACAATGGCAGTGATAGCTGTCTGGATTCTTGCGGCCGCTTTGATGGCCCAACAGGCGCCACCAAGAGGACCACAGCCCTACATCGTCGGCAATCGTCTTGGGCTGCCCATCACCCCAGGTCCAACGGGTTCGTTCAACCCAATCTCCCCTGGCGTCAAGGTGTTCGGTGCGATCTATGCGGCGGAGAGTTGCTCGTACGACCCTGCGCGCAACCTCATCGTCGTGCCGAATAGAGGAGTAGGGCCGAACCTGCAGACGAACAACGGCTGGGTGTCGCTCATCAATCACGACGGCTCCGTGCATACGGCACGCTGGATAGGCGTCCAGAATCCCGGTGACCAGCGTGATAACAGCACGCCGCCGCTCGTGCTGAACGAGCCCTTCGGCAGCGACATCGTCAACGGAGTTCTCTACGTGGCCGATCGCGACGGCGGGACCACTCCGAACGACCCCAGCATTTCGGTCGTCCACCGGTTCAACATGCAGACCGGCGCGCCCGATGGAACGATCCGCGTCGAACAATCGAATGGGTTCAACGACCTCGCCGTCGCCGGCGACGGAACCATCTATGCGACGCAGACCGGTGAATTCGGCCAGAATCCCGACCGCAATTCATGGCAGGTGTGGAAGATCACGAGCAACGGCGCCGCATCGATTCTGGTCCAGGGCAGTCCATTGTTTCAGCCCAACGGCATCGCCCTCGATCAGCAGGGCAACATCGTCGTGGTGAACATCGGCAACGCCGACGTGCTGACTTTTTCTCCAGGTGGAAAGCTCCTGCGGACCGAGGCAGCCGCTCAGCCAGGCAACGATGGGCTGGTCATCATGAAAGACGGCACGAAGTACGTCAGCAGCGTCGTCAACGGAGGTGTGTCGAAAATCCGGCCCGGGCAGAGCGCAGAGCTGATCGCGCAGAACATTCCGAACGGCGCCTCGATGTGCTACGACGCCGGAGCGAATCAGCTCGTCATCCCGATGAACGCCAACAACGCGCTGGCATTTGTTCCGCTCAAGTAGATCAGCTCGATCGCGAATATCAGAGTGACTCGTCGTCGTTGCCGTTCGGCCTATCAGACGACCGGATCAAGCAAAAAGGCCCGCTCCTCACACCATGAGGAGCGGGCCAGGAGAACAGGACGGAAGAACAGATTCTACCGGCTCATTGACACCGGTCTTTCCAAATCAGAACAACAGCTTCGCCGCGAACTGCATCTGCCGCGGAATCGCCAGTCCCGTCGTCGTGAGCGAGCCGAAATTCGAGCTCCCGAGCGTACTGACGGGGTTCTGGAAGCTCGGCGTGTTCGTGACGTTGTATACCTCATAACGAAGTTGCAGCGTCGTCGAGGTGTGCAGCTTCAGCTCCTTGAACAGCGCCAAGTCCAACCGGCGTTGCGACGGGCCGTGCAACACAGTCGGCGGCGCGTTGCCTACGGTATTCGCAGGCTGCGCCTGGAAGGCCGCCGTGTTGAACCATCGCTGCGGCGTGCGCTCGCTCTTCGGCAACTCCGGATCGCCAATTAAGTTGGGCCGATCGGTACCGCCGGTATTTCCCAGCGCCGTCGAGTTGGTCACGCCAAAGGGAACGCCGGTCTGCCAGTTCGCCACAGCGTTGACCTGCCACCCTCCAACAACCCCTCCAACCCAGCCCTTTGCCTCCTTCGCCCACGGCAACTCGTAGTTGGCCTGGAACACCCACGCTCGTCGGGCGTCCTGGGCAGCATCCAAGTGCTCGATGATTTTGGGATCCCACGGCGCGAACGTGTTCAGCGACCCATGGGCCAACCGGAAATGCGTCGTGAGCGACAGCCCGTGAGACAGCCGCCGCTGGAAAACAAGCTGCATGGCGTCGTATTGGTTGCTGTAGATGCTCGACCCCACCGTGAGGGAATTGACGTTCGGCAAGACGCCGTAAGTGTTTCGCCGCGTCTGGATATTCCCCGGGCCTACCGGTGCGAGAGCCACGTTCGGCAGGCCGGTGGTGCGCGACCCACGCGAGCCGACATAGCCGATGGTCACCACGTTGTTGCCCCAGAGCTCCTTTTCCGCCTGTATGTTGAATTGCTGCATTCGCGTCGCCTTGAAATCCAGCGCGACGGCCCGGAATGCTCCCGCGACTTGAGCCGGATCGGTGCTGGGTCTTGCCGTGGCCGGCGGCGGCAACCCATCGAAGAAGACAGTCGGCACGCCGCCGCTCGCGCCGGCGCTCGTTACCGGACCGTAGGTGTCGATGACCGGCGTGTTCTTCAAGTAGTAACTCGCACCGGTGTTGGCCGGAAAGTATGAGAGGCCATAGCCTCCCCGCAGCACGACGGCGTGCGGCAGCGTCGCCGCGAACCCAAGGCGCGGCGCTATATCCGTGTAGTCAACCTTGACGCCGGCGTATCGCGAGACTCCGTTCTCACCCGCGACGAGCACCACCGGCACCGGCCCAGAGAGGTCGATGTTCGCGAGATTGTTTTCCTCCTCGCTGAATGGTGTGAAGACATCGTAGCGGACGCCGAGGTTCAGCGTGAGCCACGACGTCGCTCGCCAATCGTCCTGCACGAAGAAACCCGGCTCGTTCGTGTGCATCCTCGGCTTGAATGGGGTTCGGATTCGCGCCGCAGTCGTGGGATAGCCGAGTAGGAACGACGCTGCGGAATTGCCGCCCACATTCGCGGAGCTGCGTGTGAGCGTGGTATCGAACGTCCAGGTCCCCTGGAGGTCGATACTCTGAATCACGCCGAATTCTCGCAAGATGACGCCACCGCCTATTTTGATGCTGTGCGCGCCCGCCGTCTTGGTCATCGAGGCGTGATACTGCTGCGTGCGGTTGTGAATGATGAGCGGCACGGCATTCGAGTCGCCGAGCGGCGTAAACCCGTTGATGTTGACGGTCCCCAGGCCGGACGCGAACTCGTCGATGTTGGTGTTCTTCAAGCCGAAGGACTCGCTCGCGTTCGTGCCGTGGTTGTTCGGTAACGACGACAAATCGAGCTTGACGTAGCCGACCTTGAATTCGCCGATCAGCGTCGGGCTGAACACGCGGATATAGTTGGTTTGAATCGCGTGGGCGGTCGTCGCGTTTGGGCCGGGGAATCCACCGGTTTCCGGTCCGCGGCAGACCGCGGTGATGCCGTCCGGCACCGGCGCATCGCAACCGGCCGGGGCCAACAGATTTAAATCGTTATACGAATAGCGCGCGAACATCGAATTTTCGCCGTTGAATCGATGGTCCACGCGGCCGTCGGCGGTGTGACTATGTTGCCAGCCAATTGTGGTGGTCTGGGCATTATTTGCGAGACCGGCAGCCGTAGGTGTCGGCAGCAGCGCCATGTATTGCCGCGCAGCCGGATTGAGCCGGTCTGCCGGAATGATGTTGCCAGGAAACGCGACGCGCCCGGCTGTTGTCGGATCGAAAATCTGCGTCGGCAGGATCTCCGAGAAGTCACCTTGCCGCATCTTCAACGTCGGGAGCGTGAGATTATTCACCTGCCCTTTGGTATTGCGAAGACCTTCGTAGTCAGCGAAGAAAAACGTCTTGTTCGATACCAGCGGTCCGCCAAAGCTCCCGCCGAATTGGTGCTGTTTCAAGATCGGGTCGACCCTTGCGAAAAAGTCCCTCGAATCGAACGCGTCGTTGCGCACAAACTCGTACGCCGTGCCATGCAATTGGTTACTACCGGACTTGGTGAGGATGTTGATGATGCCGCCGCTGGCGCGGCCGGTCTCGGCTGAGTACAGATTTGTCTGCACGCGGACTTCCGCAATCGCATCCATCGACGGTTTCACGCCTACCGTCCCGATGGATCGTTCGTTGTTGTCCATGCCATCGATCATCTGGTTGTTGCGGTTTTCGCTCTCCCCGTTGATGGACACCGACGACGTCTGACGCCGATCGTCCGGCCGGCTGCCGCTGTTGATCGCGTTGGCCGCGCCTTCAGTGGCCCCCGGGACTAATTGCACGAGCCGCATGAAATTGCGCCCGTTCACTGGGAGATCCTGGACGGCCTGCTCGCTGACGAGGGTACTGAGCGTCGCGGTGTCGGTCTGGAGCAATGGCGCGGTTCCGGTGACGAGCACGGACTCTTCCACGCCGCCCACGGTGAGTCGCCCGTCGATCCGTATGCGGTCGCCGCTGGTGAGTACCACGCGGCCGGTCTGGGTTTGAAAGCCTTGCATTTCGATCTTCAGTGTGTAGGTCCCGATCGGCAGCAGCGTAAACAGGTAATCGCCCGTGTCGCTGGTGATCGTCGTCCGAAGGTTGGCAGTGCCCACGTTTTCGATCGTGACGGTGGCTCCCGGCATCACGCCGCCGCTGGCATCGGTGACACGGCCGACGATGTCGGCGGTGGTCTGAGCAAGCGACGCAGTCGGGAACGCCAAGCCACTGAAAAGCAGGAAAGCCGCGGGAAGTAAAAGCGCGCGAGGACGATGCATGACTGAACTCCTTTCGTACTCATTTGCGAGAAGCCGAACGCCTCGCATGGAGCGGCGGCGGACGGAGGAGTCTATGGAAACCACGACGGAGGTGCACGGTGCGCACCCGCCGATTTATCAGCCGGGGGACGACATACTAGCCACGGGTTGAGTCGATTGCAAGGTGAAAGGAAAAACAAGCACAGGCTACGGCGACACAAGTACTGCGGCGTTTCAAGCTAATCTGTCTCTATGAAAAGGGCTGTCGTCATACTCGCATTGACGCTCGGGTTTTCCGCCGCGTTGGGCCACGGGCAGACGCCCGCAGAGCCAGCCGGCCGGGGAGGAAGGCAGGGAGCTCCGGGGCGAGGGCGAGGTGGAACGCCCATTCAACCAGGAGAGGAATGCCCGCCCGGCATGACCGAAGTGCGGCCGAATAGCTGCGGGCGGCCCGAGCTTCCCGTGCCCAGCATCGTGGACTATCGGCCGGTCAGCACGCTCGTGACGGCCGAGCACAAAGTGCCGAGGGCGAAATTCCCCGTCGTCGACTATCACGGCCACCCGCAGCAGCTGCTGAATACACCCGAGGGACTGGCATCGCTCATCAAGTCACTGGATAGTCTCAATGTCCGGTTGATGATGGTCGCGGACGCCATGACCGGCGATCGTCTGAAGCGCGCGGCCGATGCGATCAACGCGTCGCCCTATAGAGATCGTGTGCGCGTGCTGGCCGGTCTCAGCTTGCAGGGCGTCGGGTCACCAGGCTGGTCGGAACGGGCCGTCGCACAACTCGAGGCCGACGTGAAGGCTGGCGCTGTCGGCGTTGGCGAGATCATGAAAGGGTTCGGCCTGTCGATCCGCAAAGCCGACGGCTCGCGACTGCGCATCGACGATCCGGCGCTCGAGCCGCTCTGGGAAGCGTGCGCGCGCTTGAATCTGCCGGTGTTCATTCATACCGCAGACCCAGCGGAGTTCTTTCAGCCGATCGACTATAAGAACGAGCGTTGGCTCGAGCTGTCGCTGTTCGGCGACCGCCGATACCAGTCCGAGCAGTACCCGCGCTTCGAGGAACTGATCGCGGAGCGCGATCATCTGTTCAAGTCGCATCCGAAGATCAAGTTCATCACGGCACACCTCGGATGGCAGGCGAACGATCTCGGCACGTTCAGCAAGCTTCTGGATGCCGCGCCCAATGTGTACAGTGAGGTTGGTGCCGTGTTGTACGACCTCGGCCGGCAGCCGCGCGCGGCGCACGACTTCCTCGTGAAATACCAGGACCGAATTCTATTCGGCAAGGACTCGTTTCAGCCTGAGGAGTACCCGTACTACTGGCGTGTGTTCGAGACGAGGGACGAGTATTTCGACTACTACCGGCCATACCATGCGTTCTGGAAGCTGTACGGGCTCGATTTGCCCGATGTCGTGCTCAAGAAGCTGTATTACCAGAACGCGTTGAAGCTGACCCCGGCGGCGCCGCAGAGCGGCTGGCCGCGTTGAGCGTGACCGATGAACAGAGCCTTAAGTGTTCCCGGAGCGCTCCTTCTTAGTCTCACCGCCATCCACGCCGCCGACTGGCCGCAATGGCAGGGACCCGATCGCACGCGCGTCTCGAAAGAAACCGGTCTCCTGAAGGAATGGCCGGCTGCCGGGCCGCCGATCGTCTGGACCGCGACCGGACTTGGAGGCGGCTACGGTTCGATGGCGGTTGCAGGCGATCGTGTGTTCGTCCAAAGCGCGCGCGGGCGCAACAGCGTCGTCATTGCGCTCAATCGTGCGGATGGGAAAGAAGTCTGGTCGAAGGCGCTGGGCGCATCCCAGACCGACGATCGAGGACCAGGTCCGCGCGGCACTCCGACCGTCGACGGCGATCGCCTCTACGCGCTCAGCGAGAGCGGCGATCTCGCGTGCCTCATGATCGACGGCACCGCGGTGTGGCAGCGCAATATCCTGCGGGATTTCGGGGGCCGACAGCTGCAATGGTTGATTAGCGAGTCTCCGCTGGTCGACGGCCCGCATGTCGTCGTGTCTCCCGGCGGGCCGGGCGCCGGCATGGTGAAGCTGGACAAGATGACGGGGAAGACCGTGTGGACCTCGAAGGGTCTCAGCGATCAGGCTGGTTATTCCTCCATCATCGCCGCGGACGTGCAGGGAGTGCGCACGTACATGACGTTTACGGCAGAGGCCGGTGTCGGCGTGCGCGCGTCCGATGGCAGGCTGATGTTCCGGTACCCAAACGCCGCGAACGACGTCGCCAACGTCGCGACGCCCATCTTCTCTGACAACAAGGTATTTTTCTCGTCCGCGTACGGCACCGGAGGCGGGCTTCTCGATCTGACGGCGCAGAACGGCGAGGTCAAGGCGAAAGAGGTGTACTTCACGGGGAACATGAAGAACCACCACGGCGGGGTCGTCCTTGTCGACGGCTATCTGTACGGTTTCAACGATTCGATCCTGACCTGCCTCGAGTTTGCGACTGGCAAGATGATGTGGCGGGATCGCAGCGTCGGCAAGGGTTCGGTGACATTCGCCGACGGCAGCCTCTACATTCAGAGCGAGAACAACGTCTTCGGGCTGGTGGAAGCGACCTCGTCGGGCTACCGCGAGAAGGGGCGTTTTCGCATTCCCGACAAGGGCCTCCCGAGCTGGGCGCATCCAGTGGTCAGCGGCGGCCGTTTGTACGTCCGTAACCAGGACGCCTTGCTCGTGTATGACATCTCGGCCCGTGTGACGTCCTGACCCCGGACGTTCAAGCTGTTTCTTTCAACAATCGCGCACGATTGACGTGGGATACACTCCGTTCGTGCCATTCGCCTTCCGCAGATTTCGGCCTGAGGGTGGGCCCTCGAGAGCGGCTCCGTGAAACGAGTTTGCAGCTGGTGCGGAATCATCATCGCGGCACACTCGGCCGAACCGGTCGAGCAGTATGCAGGGTTCATCACCCACAGTATCTGCCCCGCGTGCATTTCGAAAGTTGATGCGCAGATTACCGCGGTGAAGGAAGTCGCGATCACCTTCGCGTGCCCGAACTGTCCATCGCACGCGTCTCCTTATAAAGTCATGGTGCACGGTGCGCATCGGATGATTTATGTGCGCTGTGTGGGGTGTGGCCTGACATGGGTTGAAGAAGCGCTCATCGCTCCAAACCCGCCTAGTCACGACAATTTATTGTGAAGGTCCCGCTCCTAAGCTGCGGCTGACACCTCACGCGACGGTATAATGCCGGGCGGTTCCCCTTCAGGTAACGGCCGTTCCTTTCCGCGCACTGAGGTACCGTCAATGGCACCAACTCCCAATGCTCCCGCAACCCCGCCAAATCGCGTTGGCCTACGGGATGGCCAGATTTCGGAGCTGACCGTGATCGTTCCGCTCAAGGCAGGCGGCGCCGAGAAGCTGCGCGCGTTTCTGGCCTCGGTCAAAGGGCGGTTCGCTGGCGCCGATCTCGTGGGAACCGTGCATGACATGCGCTTCGTCATCCTGGAGAACGACACGAAGTTGCTGTTCGCGAGCGCATACGACGGCGACTGGGAGAGTTACATCACCGCGTTCGCGACGAAGATTCCAGAGGCGATGGACGCGCTCTTCTCAGTGGTCGAAGGCTGGCCGGGCATTCATTCTCCAGCCGTCAAGGACTTCATCGCCGAACATCAGGTGTCGGCAACCGGGTGGTATGTGGCGTACCCAGACGCGACCGTTGCGCGCATCCGCAAGGCGCTGAAAACACACGACGCACTCAACGTCATCCTGGACGCGGCAAACTAGGGCGGCCGCGAATGGCGCCCGACGCGGCTCCCCCTGCGCTCGAGAAAGAGGACATCCAGAGTCCAATTCTTCGTCGGCGTCCCGCACCGTACATCGGGTGTCATGTCCTGCTGCATTTCGCCGATGGGGCGCAGGCGCGTGAATTCGTGCGCCGGCTGTTGCCGCACATCATTTCTGCCGCGGACTACGCGTCTGCGGATACGTGGGCTGCCATCGCCTTCACCTACACGGGCCTGCAGGCTCTTGGTGTCCCGCAATCGTCTCTCGACACGTTTCCGGCCGCATTTCGCGAAGGCATGGCCGCGCGTGCCCCGTCCTTCGAAGAATCCGAAGACAGCCTGCCGAAGCACTGGGAAGAACCCTACGGCACGGGGCGCATTCATGCCTCCCTCACGCTCCTGTCCATCTCGGAGAGCAAGTTCCAGGAGAAGCTCGCACTGGCACGCAGGGAATTGCAGGACTTGCCGGCCGTGCAAGTGCTCAAGCGCGAGGACTTCGCCCAGGCAAAGGGCGGCCGCACGCCATTCGGATACAAGGACGGCATCAGCTTTCCGGGCATCATCGGCAACGACGTGAGTCCGATAGTGAGCCCGGAGGCGCCGATAGCCGCCGGCGAGTTCGTGCTGGGATACCCCGGGGACTCCGGCCGGACGGTCCCTATGCCGCAGCCGGATGTTCTTGGCCGCAACGGCACGTTCGCCGGATTGCGCAAGCTGCACTCGCATGTCGCGGCCTTCCGGCGATTCCTCCGCGACAATGCGGCTGCGCCCCTCACGCCGGATCTGCTCGCCGCAAAGATGATTGGGCGCTGGCCGAGCGGTGCGCCGCTGATGCTGGCTCCGGAGGAGGACCGACCGGAACTGGGCTCGGATCTCCAGCAGATGAACAACTTTCTCTACAGTGAAGACCCGAAGGGGCTTCGCTGTCCGCTCGGATCACACATCCGCCGTATGAACCCGCGCGACACGCCGTTGACGGTGCTGGACAACGTGAACCTCCACCGCATCATTCGTCACGGCAACACGTATGGGCAGCCTCTCGAAGAAGGAAGACTCGAAGACGATGGTCAAAGTCGAGGGATTTTCTTCATCTTCTTGAGCGCGAATGCGCCAGACACGTACGAGTTCCTGAAGAAACACTGGATCGAAGACGGAAATTTCCTCGATCTCGAGACCCAGCGGGATCCGGTTTGCGGGTCGCATGACGGGACTGGGACGTTCACGATTCCCATGCGGCCGGTGCGCCGGAGAATTCCGATGCTCGAAAGCTTCACCCGGACACTGGGCGGCGAGTACGGATTCATGCCGAGCCTGAGCGCGCTGCGATGGCTCAGCGAGTTGCGCGGCTAGGAGACACGAATGGTTGAACGGTCAAAGCCTGATTTCGGGATGTTCGAGTGGACGGATGCCCGCCTGGACGACATGTTTCTCCGGTCCGAGGCGCGGCCGCTCGACGGCTTCGTCAATGGCGGCGAACATCGCGTCGACCTCACGACCCACGAAATCTACAACGATCAGCGATGGAAGGGCTTCCTGCCCAAGGGGCATCCGGTGACGGAGGCGTCGGCGCGGCTGACGTTGGGATATGCCAAGAAACTGTGGAAGGCCCGGAAGGGTTTCGCTGGAGAAACCCAGTATTTCGGCGGCGCGATTACGACCGCGCATTCGGTCAAGGACATCAGGCTCGATCGCCAGACCGATGGTCTGCCTCCTGGCCGTTACATCCTCCTTGGATATACCGACCCGGTGTTCGAGCACCTGTTCTACGACCTCGTGAAACCGATCAGCGACGACCTGATGCTCTTCCGCGGGTACACCGGTCAGTTTCCGGACGGAAAGCGCGGGTGGACCGGCATGCTCCTCCGCCGATACCCATTCGCGCAGATGGGCATCGACGATCACGAACTGCTGTTTGATCGTGGATCGACTCCGGAGGAGAAGGGCCTCGAGGGCTCGTGGCGTCTCGACGCGCTTTACTATTCAAATCAGCCGGTCGAAATAGGGAAGGTGCGATTCGATCGTTCCCCCGACGGAAAATTGCGGGTCGCTTGCGATGCGAGCGGCAGCGAGCAAGGACTTCTCCTGCCGAAATTTGTGGCGGAACATTTTCAGGGCGGCCGCATCCCGGCGCTGCGGAAGGAGCTGCGCACGGTCGACGGGCAGTACCTGGTAGGGAAGTGGACGACCGATATTCGGGGGCCGTACGCCAAGTTCCTGCTCGCCGGCTCTCCAGGGTTGTTTCACCCGGAGAAGCGCAAAGGACGGCCGGCGCGGTTCACGCTCTACTATCTGCTGACGCGAACGATCAACTGATCTGAGCCGCCGATCGCTCCGCCAGCGCGGCGATCGTGTGCGAGGGGTTGCGGCCGAACGGCGTGGGCAGAATCGAGCCGTCGACGACATACAAATTCGGATAGCCAAAGACCTGCCCACGGTGATCGACGACTCCCGTCTCGGCGGTCTGGCCCATCTTGCACCCTCCAAGCGGGTGTAGCGTCACCAGACTCTTGAAGACTCTCCACGCCGGGTTCGGCATCAAGCGGCCTCCGGTCGCTTCAGTCATGCCTTTGTGCACCGCCAGGATGGCCTCGACGATCGATCGCGACTGTTCCGGTTTCCATCGGAGCGTCAACGTCTTGGTTTTCTCAGCGAGCCGGCCGCGCGTGAGCGAGAGCTGACCGTCCGCTGCATCCATTCCCGCCCCAAGCCACACCATGAGATTGCGCGAGCGCTCGTCTCCTCGGACGTGCCTCTCGATCTGCTTGAGGAGCGACCGCGCGAGATCCGTCCCGCGGCCCCGGTCCAGGCATGCGCGCAGCGAATTCAGCAACACATTCGGAAAGCCGTCATCCTCGACGATGAACGGCTGTTCGTTCGAGGTCCCGTCCATGAAATCAACCATGCTGGAAATGGTCGGTCCGACGGTCTGCTGCACACGCGCGCCGTCGGCATAGGCGGCCATGGAGAGCACGTTCGCGTTCGCGCTCCAGTTCCGGCCGAGCATCCGGCTGATTTTCGGCAATGTTCCGTGCTCGTCGCGCGAGCGGAGCAGCAACTCCGTTGAGCCGAGGCTCCCTGCGGCCAGAATCACACGCGCGGCAATTGCCTCTCCACGAATCACGCGACCGCCGTGAATGCGGTCGAAGACCACGCGATACCCCTTGCCCCGAAGCTCGATCCGGCGCACCACATGTAGCGGACGCACCTCCGCGCCGAACTGCTCAGCCCGCGGGATGTAATTGACGTCCAGCGTGTTCTTCGCGCGGACGTCGCACCCGATATCGCAGTTCCCCAGATGGACGCAGGTTCCCTGTTGCTGGCCGTGAGCATTCGTGAATGTCCTGGAATGCCGCGGGTCGAAGGGATCAGTGAGCTGGTAGTTCCAGTCAGGAGAGAACGATACGGCGAGCGGCGTCTTCGAAAACCGTTCTTGATGACCAAGTTTCTCTGCGGCTTCACGGACGAGCTTGAAGCGCTGCGTCAGCTGGCCATCGGGCACGGACTGCAGGCGCATCATCTCGTGCACTTTGTCGTACCAGGGCCTCAACTCGGCGTAGGTGATTTCAGGAGGCCATCCATTCGTGAACACCGACGGATGCGCTTCGAGCGCGACGCTGCTGTAGGCCAGCGAGCCGCCGCCCACGCCGGCGGCCTGCGCAACCGCCATGTTTTTGAAGAACCGGAGATCGAGCCATCCGTTCTGCCGTGCCGGCTGACGCTCGCTGAACAGCCACGGGTCTCCCGCTTTCCGCGGATACTCCCCTGGCGCCCATCGTCTTCCTCGCTCGAGGATGAGGACCTTCAAGCCCTTCTCCGCGAGCCTGCATGCCGTAATGGCTCCACCGAAACCGCTGCCGATCACAATGGCGTCGAAGGTGTTGCTCATCGCGCCGAGCAGGGTAGCATTACCCGGTGTAGGATGGATCCTCACAAACGGAGCACTGGTGGAACGAGACAAGCTGACACAATTCAGTGAGGCCCTCCGGGCCGCGTCGAAAGTCTTCGACACGACGGGCGAGGTGTTTTTTCGGTCCCTGACCGAGCACCTCGGCTCGGTTCTGCACGTGGACTACGTGTCGATCGGAGAGTTGTGCGATGGTGGCCGTCGCATCAGAACGGTCGCCGTCTCGGCGGGCGGCACGAACCTCGAAAACCTCGAGTACGACCTGGACAACACGCCCTGCCAGCAGGTGCTCGAACGCGGCCGCTTCTTCGACCACAGCGACGTGCAGTCTCATTTTCCGTTGGACGAGTTTCTCGTGCAGATGGGCTTCCACAGTTATCTCGGCGTGGCCTTGACGGATTCGAGCGGCCTGCGGCTGGGCGTGATGTCCGTCTTGAGCCGTGAGCGTTTGACGGATCCGAAGATCGCCGAGCTGACACTCGGGCTGTTTGCGGCGCGCACGTCTGTCGAGATGGAGCGGAGGCGCTCGGAATGCGCGATTCAGGCCAGCGAAGCCAGGAATCGGGCCATCCTGAAAGCCATCCCTGACGTCATGTTCGTGCTCGACCGCGCAGGCAGCGTGATCGACTATGCCGCGAACCATGGGAATGCCTTGTACGCGCCTCCTGAGCAGGTCATCGGACGGAACATCCGGGACAGACTTCCGGCGGACGCGGCGGACATCGTCACGCGCGCGGTAGAGCGCACCATGAACTCCGGCGAACCTTCCGCTGTGACGTTTGTTGCGCAGACGGCGAAACAGACAAGGTTCTATGAGTCTCTGTGCGTGCCGTTTGACGCGGGCAACATCCTGATGATCGTGCGCGACGTCACGGACACGAGGACCGCACAGGAAGAACTGCGGAAGCTGCCTGCCCGGTTGCTGAGCGCGCAGGCGGAGGAGCGCCGCCGAATCGCGCGCGAGTTGCATGACACGACTGCACAGAACATCAGCGCGATACACATGAATCTGGCGCGTCTGCAACGCGAGGTGGTGTCTGCGTCGGCCGCGCAGATCGTGGCAGACTGCCAGGCGTTGTGTGATGCGAGCCAGCGCGAGATCCGTACGCTGTCGTATCTGCTCCATCCTCCGTTGCTCGACGAAGTCGGTCTCCTGTCAGCCGTGCGCTGGTTCGCCGACGGACTGCAGGAGCGCAGCGGCCTTCGCGTCACCCTGGATGTGCCGCCTGCCATGGAGCGACTGCCTGCGCCTATGGAACGAGACCTGTTTCTTGTCGTTCAGGAGGCGCTTCTGAATGTCGTCCGTCATTCAGGCAGCGACGCAGCTGAGGTCCGCATCGAGCGCCAGGCCGCGCATGTGATGGTTCAGGTTCGGGACGCGGGCCGTGGATTGTCTGACGCACAGTCGCCGGGCCAACGCGATGACTGGGCCTTCGTCGCCGGAGTGGGTATCCCCAGTATGCGCGAGCGGCTTCGACAGAACGGCGGCGAGCTGGAAATCAAGTCGAGCCCGCAGGGCACAACCATCATCGGCACCGTGCCTCTTCAGGTGGAGAAGATGCCGAATCCGCTGTTCGTCCGGAGACGTGGCCGGTGAAATATCGAGTCCTGGTGGTCGAAGACTACGAGTGGTGGCGTCGCTTCATCTCTGGAGAGCTCGAAGGGACGTCTCGCTGGCAGGTCGTCGGTACGGCCTCAGATGGGATCGAGGCCGTTCAAAAAGCCCGGGATCTGAAACCCGATCTGATTCTGCTGGATGTCGGGCTGCCGGGCGTGGATGGTTTTGAGGCCGCTCGACGAATCCTCGCAGACGATCCGAAGTCACGCATCCTGTTCGTCACTGAGCAGCAGTCCCTCGAGATTGCCGGCGCTGCTCTGGGCATCGGCGCGCGCGGCTTCGTCGTCAAATCGGACGTGCGTCGCGACCTCTTGCCCGCGATGGAAGCGGTGGTCCAAGGCGCTCGTTTCGTCAGCGCGAGAATGGCAGGCCGTGGCTTCGAGCGGGACATTCGGCGCCACGATGCCGGGTTCTATGCGGACGAATCATCGTTGCTGGGGGGCTACGCGACATTCGTGGAAGGCGCCCTGGATGCTGGGCATGGACTTTTGTTGGTGCTCTCCCGTTCACGGCGCGACCAGCTTCATCAGTCACTGCAGGCGCGCGGCATCGACCTCGACCGCATCATCAGGGAGGGAAGATGCCTTTGGACGGATGTGGAGCAGACCCTGTCGAGCTTCATGGTCGACGATCGGATTGACGAAGCACGATTCTGGAATGCCGCGAGCGCAGTCGTCCTGGAAGCAGCGAGAAGTTCGACGCTGACCACGCCTTGGGTATCCGCGGGCGGTGAGTGCGCCCCTACGCTACTGCGAGACGGCCTGACGGACGCAGCCATCCGGCTCGAGCAGTTGTGGGATGAGCTGGCCAGAACATTCAACCTCGACACCTTCTGTCCGTACGCCCGTCACGGTCTCCGCTGTGACGATGAGAACAAGGTCTTCCGCGACCTTCGCGCCGCGCACTCGGCCGTTCACGTGGGATAGCTGAGGCGGATTCGACGCGCGTCGGGCGGTCAGCGGCCCTGGCGCCGGCACGCGAGGGCGACGGTGCTACGATTAAAGAATGTCGTCGCGCTGCCGGCGCTCTCTGACTGCGGCTGCAACAGCGGCGATCGTTGTGCTCGCCGCCTCGGCTGGTCTCGCGCAGCGGATCTGGTTTGGCGGCTACGGGTACACGCCGCCGCGATTTCCAACCCAACAGAGCTTTCAGGGCAGCTTCAACTTCTGCCGCGCCATGTTCGACAGCAACCGGCGGGAGAAGCGAGGCTGGAGCACCGACTATCCCGGTGCCGATCTCAACTTCAGCACACGGCTCGCGGAGCTTACCAAGGCACCGGTCACCGTGCGGACGGATGCGGCCGAAGACGAAGCGGCCGACGCGGTCGTCGTGCGGTTGACGGATGACGCGCTCTTCAAGTGCCCGTTCATCCTCATGGAGGACGCGGGGACCGCTGCGTTCACCACCGAGGAAGCCAGGCGACTGCGCGAATATCTGCTCAAAGGCGGGTTTGTGTTTGCGTCCGACTACTGGGGGGAGTGGGCAAGAGAGCAGTTCGATGAGGAAATCGGGCTGGCATTGCCGCCGGGCCAGTATCCGATTATCGACCTGCCGCTCAACCATTCGATCTGGCACACGTTGTTCGACGTGCCACGCATCCCCCAGATGCCGTCGATTCAATCATGGCGCCGCACCCGCGGCAATACGGACCGCGGCGTCGTCGATCCGCCGTCAGCGCGCGCCATCGCCGACGAACACGGCCGGATCCTGGTCGTGATGATGCACAACACAGACATCCCTGACGGTTGGGAACGCGAAGGCGAGGATCCCGAATACTTCTTTCGGTTCTCGCCAGACGCGTACGCGGTAGGCATCAATGTGGTGTTGTACGCGATGACGCACTGACGTGCGTCCTGGTTCCTTTCTCCGGGGGGCGGTAGCATCCTCCCTTCCCAGTCGGCGTTTGCAGGGAAATTTCGGGCCTGCGCTGAAACGCGTGGGTACAATGGCACGCGGCCATGACTGAGCGCGAAGCGACCCCCCGGAGTGCCTTCCTGGACGAGGTCTGTCCCGACGACTCGCGGCTTCGCCGGAAGCTTGGCGCGGTGTTCGATCAGGTCGGTCCGGACGCTGCAGCCGTCGGCTCTTCTCCATTCGCCGTGCTCGACGCCACGACGCTGTGTGACCTGCTCTCCGTCATGCGCCCGCGCGAGTATGCGCCGGGCGAGTATTTGATCCGCCAGGGGGATCCTGCCGAGTTCCTGCTTCTGGTCCTCACCGGAACCGCCTCCGCGCGGGTTCGGGGTACGCCGAGCAACCGTCCTCCAGTCGGACAGTTCGGCGCCGGCGACATCGTGGGCGAGATGAGCCTGCTCACCGACGAGCCCCGGACCGCGGATGTCGTCGCCGAGACCTCTGTACGCGCGCTCGAGCTCTCGTCCGTTGATTTCCACAGGATGACGGATCGGCACCCCGATCTGCGCGTCGTGTTGACCGATGTGATGGCGAGCCGCCTCGGGGCCGCTCGATACGATGGTCTCGGCGGCAAACAGATTCATGGCTATCAGATAGTGCAATGCGTCGGGCGCGGCGGGATGGGAGTCGTGTACGAGGCGAAGGATCTCTCGAGCGGCGAGACCGTCGCGCTGAAAATGATGAGCCATCCGATGGTATACCGGCCAAGCGCACTCCGGCGCTTCAGGCGCGAGGCCGTCATTCTCAAAACGCTCGATCACCCGTCGCTGGCGCGGTTGTACGACCGCTTCTCGGCGTATAAAACGGAATTTCTGGCCATGGAGTTCTGCCAGGGGGCGACGCTGCTGCAGGTGCTCGCCTCGCGCGGCCGCCTCAGTGAGCCCGTCGTTCGCGCCATGCTGGGCCAGTTGGCCGGGGCTCTCAAGTACGTTCACGGCCGCGGAGTCGTCCATCTCGACGTCAAACCGTCGAACGTCATGTTGTGCCGAAACGGTTCGGTCAAATTACTCGACTTCGGCATCGTGACAGTCGATGAAGAATCGGATCTCTGGCAAACATTGAAGACAGACCTGGCTGTGCCGAGAGTGCTGGGGACACCGCGGTACATGGCACCGGAGCAGTTTTCGGGACGTCCAGTGGACCGGCGAGCAGATTTGTACGCCTTCGCGTGCGTGGCGTTCGAAGCGCTTTCGGGGCGGCCGGTCGTCACCTCGCCAAATGTATTCGACCTCATCCGCGAGCAGGGGCAGTTCACGCTGCCGCCGCGCGAGCAAATCGGGCAGGGGATTTCGGCCGAGTTGCACGACACTCTTCTCCGCGGCTTGACGCAGTCGCCCGAGGACCGGAATCTCGATCTCGATCGGATCGCTTCGTGGGCTGAGCCGGTGGATTTCGACGTCTAGAGCGCTTTTCACAACGCTGTAGCACCAGAGCGTTGTGAACACGCTCGTGGGTTCCACAGTTCCTGTTCCACGTTCCCCGTTCGCGGTGGCGCCTGGCGGGAGACGCGCGTCGTTTCTAAGAAATGATGGCGTCCTGAAGCCGCCGCCCACCTTGAACCTTGGCACGCGGAACGGGAACGCGGAACCGACTGCCTACACTGTTCTGAAAAATGCTCTAGCGGCTGTGTGATGACTTGGGCGTCACGCGAAACAGACCGCCTGGGTTCGCGTCCTCGACCATCCACAGCGCGCCATCCGGAGCAACTTCCACGTCACGGATGCGGTGACCGACATTCCACCGTTCGCCAGCCGTCGCTCCACCTCTGCCGTCAAAGGTGATGCGGTTGAGCGTCTGCGTCTCCATCCCTCCGACGAGCGCAGAGCCCCGCCACTGCGGAAACATGGCGCCGTTGTAAAACATCAGGTTGCCGGGTCCGATGATGGGCGTCCAGTAGATCACCGGCTTGGTCAGATCGGGCCGGGTATCCGGACTCGGGATCGGCGTTCCGTTGTAGTTCGTGGCGTATGACACGAGCGGCCACCCATAGTTCTTCCCGGGCTCGATCAGGTTCAGCTCGTCGCCGCCTCTCGGGCCGTGCTCGATTTCCCACAAGCGGCCGTCCGGCGCGAACGCCAGGCCGTAGGGCGTCCGATGCCCGGTGGTCCACGTCTCCGCGGGCGCGAGGTTTGGTCCTGGAAACGTGTACGTCGAGATGACGGGGGCCGTCTTGGCCAGTTCCGTGTCGCGCGGCGGGTTGATGAGGGGAACACTTGGAGCGCCGGTCTTTCCGGCCATCGGATTGCCAGGCGCCGGCTTGCCATCGAGCGTCAGACGCAGGATCTTGCCGAGCGCCTGATCGGGATCCTGCGCGGGCGTCATGCGCTGGCGGTCGCCGCTCGTCAAGAAGAGGTACCGGCCGTCGGGAGAAAACGCGATTTGCGCGCCGAATTGTCCACCACGCCCTTTGGGCATCTGGCGCCACAGCACTTCCAATCCTTCCAGACTCGCCGTGCCGTCGCCGATCACCAGTCGCGCACGCGCCAGCGCGAGGCTCGATCCGTCGTCGCCCGGCTCCGAATAGGTGAGGTAGACGTTGTGGTCGGTGGCGTAATGCGGCGACACGAACACGCCCAGCATGCCGCCCTGACCCTGATGCAGGACCGCCGGAACATTCTGGAGCTGTGTCTTGGCGCCCTGCTGCGTCACCAGCCACACCGGGCCCACCTTCTCCGTCACGAGCATGCGTCCATCGGGCAGGAAGGCGATCCGCCACGGCAGCGAGAACGTCGCCACCTGTGTGAGTGTGAACGGCGCGTCTGCCTCCGGCTTCTTGTCTCCGACGTTGTTTTGTGCCTGCGCTGTGCACGACACGAGAGCCAGGAGGAATGCGGCATTCCAGATCGTTTTCATCTGGATCATTCTAATGTGAGCGGCCTACTTCGACACGAGAGTCGGCCGTGGTAGCCTCTCTCTCACCATGAAAAGAATCGCGGTCCTCCTGATGTTGAGCGTGTGCGTCGTGACGGTTATCGGCGGGCAGAATCCGAGTCCCACACCCGGCGACTTCGGACCAGACCCCACAAATATCCCCGTGCCGACCGCCGCGACCGCGCCGCCGGCCGGTGTGCCGATGCTGCCGTTCCGCTTTGGCACGCGGCCGGCGCCGCCGTTAGGGCAGAAGTTCGGCAACGTCGCCGCGGTTGCGTTCACGCCCGAAGGACACCTGCTCGTCTTCAATCGCAACGCGCAGATCGAAATGGTCGAATACGACGCGACCGGCAGCACGGTGCTGCGCGTGTTCAACCCGAACATCGCCGTCAATCCACACGCGCTTCGCGTCGACAGGTACGGCAACATCTGGGCGACCGACGCGTATTGGAATGTGCTCTGGAAGCTGAACGCCAAAGGCGAAGTGCTGATGATGCTTGGCAAGCGCGGTGAGAACGCCGCCTGGAGCGACGCCGCATGGAACGGGATGTTCAATCAGCCGTTGGACATCGCCTTCGACCAGGACGACAACTTCTACGTCGTCCAGGGTCACGGCGGCACGTCGCCGCCGGAGGACTGCACGTTCTGCACGACGTATCCGTATGCCGCACGAGCGGATCGCCACGCGGTCGCGGCCCGTCCTCCGGTCGTGCAAGGCTCTGATCCGCGACTCATGAAATTCGACAAGACCGGGCGCTTCGTCGCGAGCGTGAGCCTGGCACATCCAACCGGACCCTTTGCCACGACTCACACCGTCGTGGTCTCGCCTACGGGCGAGTTGTGGGTGGGAGACCGTAACGCGAAGAAGCTGATCGTCTTCGACAGGAATCTGAAACGACTACGGGAGATTCAGGTGGGCTATCTCACGTGCGCCTTGTTCGTCGATGCGCAGGGCGGCCTTTGGATGGGCGCAGGGATGGACGGCATGGTGTTCAAGCTGGACTGGAACGGCAAAGTGCTGGGATGGTTCGGCAAGTGGGGCAGCAACACCGATTCGAACGACATCGGCGAGGCACACCAGCTCGCGGTGTCCAGGGATCTCAAGACGATCTACGTCGCCGACAGCCTGAACGCGCACGTCCTGAAAATGGAGAGCAATTAGGGGTTCCAGGTTCCTGTTCCGTGTTCCGGTTCGCGGTGGCGCTAGGATTGGGGAACTGGGCACTGGAACGGGAATGAGGAACCAGCTGAAACGCTCACTCAAGGCTTCAGCGTAAGAAGCGCGCCAGCCGTCATCAGCGTGACGCCAACGACGAGACGCCACGTCATCGTTTCGCCAAGAAATATCGCAGCGAAGATCAGCGTCAGCGGAAGGCTCAGCTTGTCGATCGGGGCCACGCGCGATGCGGGCGCCAACTGAAGGGCGCGATAGTAGGCGAGCCACGAGATTCCGGTTGCCAGCGCCGACAGCACAAGGAAGACCAGCGATCGGCGCGACAATGTCCCGAGCGCGCGATGCTCGCCCAATCCGAGCGCGATCGCCCACGCGAACACGAGGACGACGACGGTACGAATAGCGGTGGCCAGGTTGGAGGGAACACCCTCGACGCCAATCTTGGCGAGCACGGCCGTCAGCGCCGCGGCGCCTGCCGAGATTGCAGCGTACGTAATCCACGTCATAACTCTCCCGCTCGACTCACAAGGTTTCTGACTGGAATCGTGTCACACCTGGCTGGGGCTTGGTCTCTGCCACTGCTTTGCGAGGTCTATGGCCTCTCGTGGCGATTCGACCCGTTGCTCCTTCTGCACGTTCCCGAAGAGTTGCAACGAGAGAAAGAGAGTCGCACCGCGCTTGCTGAGGACGCAGGCGGTGCCGTCGGTTTTTCTCCACAGGACGGCAATATCGGGCGTGGGCTGCATGGTGCTGACCTCGATCGTCAGAGGCGGAGAACCGTCGTGCTTTTGATGCTAGCACCAAAACCGGTCGGGTCAGGCGGCCGGCGGAGCAACCCGATCCCTCAGCCCGGAGATCGCGGCAGTCGGTACTCCGCAATAATTTTGGCGTAATCCGCGTCATTGGAGCCGTCGGCGCTCAACGCGCTGAGAACCCGCCGAGCCAGCTGGCGCTGCGTCGAGTCGGCCGGATTCTTCGCCTGTGCGGATAAGTCGCGCCATTGCTGGCGGAGGTGGTTGAGGACCGCGAGCCGATCGTCAGACGACAGACGAGCGGCCTTCGATGTGATGTCCCGCAGCATGTTCTCCTCGCGGCGGTCCTCATCCCGCTCGCTCTGGAGCGCGGCGCGAACCCGCGCATCGCGGCCCAGTTCGCTTGCGCGAGCGGCGAGCGTCGAGACGTCTCTCAGTTCCTGAAAATCCTCGGCCAGCGCCCGCACCGCGCGAAATGTGTCGACATCGCTTTTTGCCGTATCGACGGCCGCGATGCGCGACGCAAATATGCGATCGATTTCGCCGGTGTCCCTGGCCTTGAGTCCCGCTTTCATCGACTGCAGCTCCATCCACTCCACGGCCTGCAACGCCAGGTCGCTCGACAACCATACGTGCCCGCCAGTAAAGATCACGAGGCGATGCGTGGTCGAGAGCTCGCGATCGAGGCGGCGCATTTCCAGATGATTGAAGTCATCCGTGCCGGCCGTGGCGAACAGCGGAAACGCCAGCGCTTTTCTAACGCGGTCGTCCGGATAGCCGGCGCTCGACGCGATCACCCCGGCGATGTCCTTCGACGCCAGGGCGATGCCCAGCGCCGTTCGCGCCCCGCCCGACATGCCCGCGAGATACACACGCCGGGGGTCGACCGCAAGGCGCTGCGCGACGTCGTTGGTCATCGCGGCGAGAATGCGGGAGATCTCAGTCGATCCGTTCCTCGAGTTGTTGGATCCGACGACGATGTAGCCGTAGCGCTCGGCCGCGGCCTGGTATCGCTCGACGGGTGTGCGGCCGCGGCCTCCCGGATCGAACGCGAAGATGACCGGCCAGGTCCGTGATGGCGTGTAGTCGGACGGTACGAAAAGCGCGTAGCTCTGGGACGGGTCCGCCGCACACGTGACTCGATCGATGATCTCGCCGGCGGGCAGATCGGCCGCCAACGCCGTCACCCCGGCGAAGAGCCACATCAACGGCAGCACGGCGCGCACTCATCGCCGATCGTAACGTAATTGCGCGTGATCGGGCACCCACGTATTCGGCGTATACTCTTCATGTCTGCTTTCCTGAGTCTTGCTGCCGCGTCGCCACCTCGCGGGCGCACGTCCCCAGCCTCACCAAAGCCTGGAGTTACCTATGTTGATTCTGATCGGCGTCACGCTGTTCGTCGGGGCGTTTGTCGTCACCGTCATTGCATCGGCGGGACGCCGTTCCGGACTGCTCGATCTCGGATCGGTGAGCACGCAATGGCTCGCCGAGCATCGCGAGTACGAGGATGGAGGGCGCTCGCGATGAGTCAACACGTGGTGGATCCCGTCGTGCCGGCCGCATGTCCGGACTGTCGTTCGGATCAGATCAAAGGACCGGATCAGCCGGGCACGGGACTCTCGTACTGGCGCTGCCTGAAGTGCGGCGTCGTGTGGAACCCCGAGCGCCCGCCCGATCGGTCGCGGTCGCGGCGTCCCGAGCGGACGATGCAGCGCAACAGCAACAGCGACTACTGGCACAACAAGTAGAGCGACGCTATGCTTCGCTCGCATGAAGATCACTGACCTTCGGGCGACGACCGTCGCCGTTCCCCTTCAGGCTCCTCTCCGCCACGCGAACGGCTGCCACTGGGGCCGGTTCGTGCGCACCATCGTCGAAGTCGAGACAGATACAGGGCTGGTCGGACTCGGCGAAATGGGTGGCGGCGGCGAGTCGGCCGTTGCCGGCATCCGCGCCTTGAAGTCCTATCTTGTGGGGCGCGATCCAGCGCGTCTCGAAGAGATGCGGTTCCTCCTCGCGAATCCCACGGCATCGCTTTACAACAACAGGACGCAGATGCTGGCCGCGATCGAATTCGCGTGCCTCGATGTGCTTGGGCAGGCGTGGGGCGTGCCCGTGTGCGAGATCCTCGGCGGCCGCGTGCGCGATCGCGTGACGTTCGCGTCCTATCTGTTCTTTCGTTACGCCGGAACGAATGGAGCAGGCACCATTCGGACGAGCGACCAGCTTGTCGCATACGCCCGCGCGTGCAAGGCGGCCCACGGGTTCACCACCCATAAGATGAAGGGCGGCGTATTTCATCCTGACTACGAGCTCGAGTGTTACCGCGCGCTGTGCGCAGCGTTCCCCGGCGATCGCTTCCGATTCGATCCGAACGGCGTCTGGACGACCGAGCAGGCCGTCCGCTTCGGACGCGCGATTGAGGATCTGAACAACGACTATCTCGAAGACCCCGTATTCGGTCTCGCGGGCATGCGCAGCGCCCGCGAGAAGGTGAGCATCCCCCTCGCGACGAACACGGTCGTGGTGAATTTCGAGCAGCTCGCCGCAAATGTGCTGCAGCGGGCGGTAGACGTCATCCTGCTCGACACGACGTTCTGGGGCGGCATTCGGGCGTGCGTGAAAGCCGCGGCAGTGTGCGAGACGTTCCAGCTTGGTATTGCAGTGCACTCCTCAGGCGAGCTCGGCATCCAGCTCGCGACGATGCTGCACCTCGGGGCGGCCGTGCCCAACCTGTCGTTTGCGGCAGACGCGCATTATCACCACCTGGAGGACGACGTGATCGAGGGTGGGAAGCTGAAGTACGAGGGTGGAGCCATTCGCGTGCCGGACGCACCGGGGCTGGGTGTGCGTCTCGACAGGGACAGGGTTGCCAGATACGAAGAGCTTTATCGCGAGCTCGGACCCTATCCATACGATCAGGACCCAGGCCGGCCAGGCTGGACGCCGCTCGTGCCGAACGATCGTTGGGCCGATCCCTCGGACGACCGCGAACCGTTCGCGAAGAAAGTGTCGCGATCGACGTCACCGTAGCGCCTCGCGCCGGGGCACGCGTTGGCCCATGTGTTGCAGCCTTTAAAGGCATGAGCTCTGGGCGGCTAAACGGGACTGGTTCAGTAAAGATTGGCCCACGAAGTTTGGGCAAGATGCCATACAAGGTCGAGGTCGGAACCGGCGGCCAGGCCAGCCTCGTCGAGTTCGAGCGCCGGCTGCCCGCCAAGGACGGCGAACAGTTGCATTTGACGCTCGAAGACGGCCGGATGCTCGACTGTCAGGTGATCGACTCATCTCCGTACTGCGCTGTCGTCGGCGAAGGCCCCTACGCCGATAGACGAACCTCAGAGCGATAGTTCCGGACTCCGGTCCAACCCTTCTTCACTCCCAGGCCGGGCGTTTCAGCTACAATGACGCCGGTTTCAATCACATCTGAGAGGGTTCAGTATGCGCTCCACGATACGGAAGGCGAGATTCGCCTCGCTGTCTCTTGCGGTTCTTCTCGGGACCGTCGTCGCCGGACAAGTCAAAGATGCAGACCTCCTCAAGCCGGACCCGAACGACTTCCTTCTGTATTCAGGCAGTTACGATTCACAACGGCACTCGCTGCTGAAGCAGATCACATCCGAGAATGTCGGCCGGCTGCAGGCCAAATGGATGTTTCATCTGACCGGCGCCAAAGACCTCGAGGCGCCGCCGATTGTCTACAAGGGTGTGATGTATGTCGGCCAGTACAACCGCGTGCACGCGCTCGACGCCGCGACGGGGCGATTGATCTGGGAACATTTCCGCCAGCCCGCGAGCGTCGGTTGGCAGCGCGGCATCGGCATCTACGGCGACATGGTCTACATGGTCGCGCAGGACTCGGCGCTCGTGGCGCTCGATCGCCGCACTGGCAATCCCATCTGGGAAGCGCGGCCATCGCAGGCCGGCAAACGTTTCCAGGGACCGATGCCGTTCGCTGCGAAGGGCCTGATCATCATGAGCGGCAGCGGGCAGGGCGGCGGCTTCATCGAAGCCTTCGACGCGCTGACCGGGAAACCGAAATGGTCCTGGAACGCGATTCCAAAGCCCGGCGAGCCCGGCAGCGAAACGTGGGCCGGCGACTCGTGGCAAAACGGAGGCAGCCCCATCTGGGTGAGCGGCAGCTACGACCCCACACTGAACCTCATCTTTTGGGGCACGGGACAGCCTTCACCCGATTTCGTCGGTGACAATCGCGAGGGGGACAACCTCTACAGCGACAGCATCGTCGCGCTCGATATCGACACCGGCAAGATGAAATGGCATTTCCAGAACACGCCGCACGACGTGCACGACTGGGACTCGCTCGAAATGCCGGTGCTGCTCGATGCAAACTTCAACGGACAGCCGCGCAAGCTCCTGCTGCAGGCCAATCGCAACGGCGTGTACTACATCCTCGACAGGACCAACGGGCGGTTCCTCCGGGGCGTGCCGTTCGTCAGCAAAGTCGACTGGATGACGTCGCTGAGTCCGGAAGGGCGGCCGATTCTGGCGCCCGGTCACACGCCGACCGTGCAGGGCACCAAGACGTGCCCATCGACAGCGGGTGCGACCAATTGGCCGTCGCCGGCGTACAGCCCGGACACGAAGCTGTTTTATCTGATCGCACAGGAAGGTTGCGGCGTCACTTACCGCTCGACGACGAACTTCCGTCCCGGGCAAGGCGGCAGCGGAACTGCCTACATGGAAAGCCCTGACGACCGCGAGCGCTGGCAGTTGTACGTGCGCGCGATCGATGCGCTGACCGGCAAGAAAGTCTGGGACTACGAGCAGGTCAGCTCGTTTCACTACGGGCCCGGACTGCTCTCGACGGCAGGCGGACTGATTTTCGCGCCTGAGCAGCAGGGCATGTTCACGGCCCTCGACGCGAAAACCGGCAAGGCGCTATGGAATTTCAACACAGGCGGCCTGATTACTGCCGCGCCGACAACCTATTCGGTCGATGGTCATCAATACGTGGCGATCTCGGCGTTCTCGAACGTGATCGCTTTCGCGCTGCCGGAGGCCCCATGAGCACGTCGACAGTCACAAGAACCGTCAGGGGCTTTGTTCTGCTCTCTGCCGCCTGCGTTCTGAGCATCTCTTTGCATGCCCAGCGCGGCGGTGGTCCGCCGGCGCCCGCGAACGCCGCGATTGGCAATCCCGCCGCCATCGCCGAAGGGGAGAAGCTGTACAACGAGGCGTGCACGGCGTGCCACGGGAAGGACGGGACAGGCGGCGAGCTCGGCCCGCCGGTTGCCGCGCAGAATCGCCGCTATCTTCGCCGCACCGATCCGGAAATCTTCGACACGATCAAGAACGGGATCGCCGGCACGCAGATGCCGCCGTTCAGTGCCCAGTTCACCGACGACAACATCTGGAAGCTGACCGCGTATATCCATGGTCTTCGCGGCACCGCGTTCGACACCCCCGCACAAGGCGACGCGGCGGCGGGAGAAGCGATTTTCTGGACCGGCGCCAAGTGCGGCGGCTGTCATATGGTGAAAGGGAAGGGGAACGTTCTTGGACCCGATCTCTCGAACCTGGCGGGCTCGCGCAAAGTGCAGAACATCGTCGACGCGCTCACGAAGGTGAATCACAAGATCGTCGCGGACGGCGGCACGCACGATGCGACGATTGTGGCGAATACGAGTTACCAGCCGGTGCGCGTCACGACCGCGGACGGGAAGGTCGTCTCCGGTATTCTCAAAAACGAAGACAGCTTCTCGCTGCAGGTGCTCGGCAAGGACGACCTGAACCTGTATCGGTTCAAGCGCGCGGACGTGAAGGTGTTCTACGACCCTGAGAGCCTGATGCCGCACGACTGGGACAAGCGCTTGAGCCCGGCGGAGTTTCAGAATCTGCTGGCGTATCTGACGAGGCTGTACGTGCCGCCACCACCCGCGCCTCCGGCGCGCGGCGGCGGTGCTCCCGTGGGGTAGTGGCGGGCGGAACTAGCGGTGCTTGAGGTGCGAGTCGCTATGCGACTCGCCCATATCTGTTGAGCTGTAGGCGAGCATCGCGAACAGGAAGATCACCAGAGAAGCCACCACGACGCCGAGACCGATGTACATCCACCACATAGGTCACCTCGACACTTGAGAACGCCGGCTGTCACGCCGCCCCTCGAATGCACTCGGGGCGCGTCGGACTAACAAGTTTGTTTGAGAAAAGAAATCCTACATCAGGACGGCGCTCGCTCCACGAAATTCTTCCGGCCGACCTGAAGGTCGGCACTACGGGAAGCGCACCAGTATTGGCTCATTCGTAGTGCCGACCTTCAGGTCGGCGCAGACAAGAGCAACAGCACCGGCGTATTCGTAGTGCCGACCTTCAGGTCAGCCTAGACCAGCGCACCAGAGCGTTGTGAAACGCTCGAGGTTCCACCGTTCTTGTTCCACGTTCCCCGTTCGCGGTGGCGCCTGGAGGGAGACGCGCGTCTTTTCTAAGAAACGATGGCGTACTGAGTCGGCCGCCCACCTCGAACCGTGGTACGCGGAACAGGAACGTGGAACCGACGGCCTACACCGTTCTGAAAAACGCTCTAGGTCAGCATCGGGCATCGCGTCGTACTCCGGCACTGCGCTTGCCTCATCGCGGCACGATGACGAATCGGCCGCATCGCTTGAAAACCTTCAGTTACCTTGGCTGTTATCGCTATTCGCTCACCTTCTGCACGAATTTCCGAGCGCACCTGTTTGTCGACGCACAAGTGGTTCAGCTGGTCCTGTCGCATTTTTTGCGCGCCGCGAGTGAGGAAGGGTTTTCACTTCTCGCCTATTGCTTCATGCCGGACCACGTCCATCTTCTCGTTCAGGGTGATTCTGAATGGTCAGACGGCCGCAGGTTGATCAAGTACGGGAAGCAATATGCGGGTTACGCGTACGCAGCTACGTACCGGCGAAAACTCTGGCAGCCGTGGGGGTTTGAGCGCGTCTTGCGAGAGGAAGAATCGAGCGTGATCGTGGCGAGGTATATCCTGGAGAACCCCGTTAGAGCCGGCCTTGCCCGGACAGTTTCAGAGTACCCGTTTGTGGGATCGAGGTTGTGCGAGCTGAAAGCGTTGCTTGGGAGTTTGCCGACCTGAAGGTCGGCACTACGAGACACCATCCGTTAGTCGTGACCTTGCGTTCGTAGTGCGCACCTTCAGGTCGCCTCGAAAGAAGCGCACCAGCTTGCCTTCTTTCGTCGTGCCGACCTTCAGGTCGGCCTGCACAAGCGCATCACCACCGGCGTATTCGTAGCGCCGACCTTCAGGTCGGCCCGGCGGCGGCCGACGTGATTTGTCGGTTGTCAAGTCTTGGCGGCGGCTGCATTGTTTGCGACAATAAGAATTCCCACCCGGTCGAATATCTGAGACGTGCAGGAGGATCGAGTTTGTTCAATCGAATTGCCCCCGCTGTGCTCGCTGTCTGCCTGACCGCTGCCGTGCCCGTGAGATCGGCGCCAGCGGCGTCTGTGGATACCGGCGTGTCGAAGGCAGGTAAGTCTCTGAACACTGTTCATCCGAAAACGGTGCGTTCGACGATCGATGCGGCAGAAGCCGCTGCCTCGGGCGTCGCGCCGGACGTTCTCGAGCTGGCGCTGAGCGCGACGTCCTGCGCCGCTGCGTCGGGTGTCATCGACGCGCCGCCGACCCTTACACTGATCGATTACTCCCGCCCATCTGTCGAGCCGCGCCTCTGGGTATTCGATCTCTCGACAGGGGAGCTGCTGTTCAAGGAACTGGTTGCGCACGGCAGGAATACCGGCGACAACCTCGCCACCAGGTTTTCAAACGAGATGGACAGCCGCCAGACGAGCCTCGGCCTGTTCGTCACCGACGACACGTATGTTGGCAGCAACGGCTATTCTCTGAAGCTCGACGGCCTGGACGTCGGGTTCAACGATCGCGCGCGCGCCCGCGCCATCGTCATGCATGGTGCGGCGTATGTGGACCCGCAGCTCGCGGCGGCACAGGGGCGCATCGGCCGGAGCTGGGGATGCCCCGCGCTGCGCACAGCCGTGGCCGCGAAAGTCATCGACCGCATCCGCGGCGGCGGTGTGATTTTTTCCTACTATCCCGATCAGGACTGGCTGAAGAGCTCGCGGTTTCTGCACGGGTGCGGCGGTCTTTCTTAGACCTTTATCCCGACCTTCGGATCGGCTTCGCCTCGTAGGTTGTCCAGTCAAGCGGCGGTGAAAGTCCCGCCCACACCCGATACCCATTCGCGTCGCCGGGGGACACAATGACGCCATCAGGAGAGGAGGCAGCCGCCATGTGGATTACAGGCCATGTTGTCGACGACCACGGGCGCCCGCTGTCCGCTGTCAGGATAGAAGCACTGGACGCGGGCGCCAGACGTCGGCGCGCGGTTGTCTCGAACGTGCGCGGCGAGTATGTCCTGCAGGATCTCCAGCCCGGCGAGCACACGATTACCTTCGCATGCGCGGGTTTTTCAACGGTCGAGCGAAAGACCGATGCACTGACGACGTATGTGGCCACCGTCAACGCACAGTTGATACGGCGAACAGGATCCGCGTGAACGCCAGGGCCGACCTGAAGGTCGGCACTACGAAAGGCAGGCGCTGGCGACGGCCGACCTGAAGGTCGGCACTACGAAAAGCTGGCGTCGGCGACGGCCAACCTGAAGGTCGGCACTACGAAACGCCGGCGGTCGCTTTGGGCGTGTGACCGCAAGAAAATGGCGGCCTGACAGTTGCAATACAGATCGCCCAAATGCTCTCAAAACGGCCAATAAACGAGACACTTCGAGAGCTCCAGCAGCACGTGGTGGTGCACTGGCGCCTTCTCGCCGGTGTCGCAACGGCCGTCACCCTCATCTTCATCCTCGGGTTGTGGGCCATGTTGTCCGGGCTCCCGGGCCGGGATGAGCTGCGGAACCTGGGCGAAATGCCGCAGGCGTCGACCCTCTACGACGTCCACAACCGTCCAGTTTTCACGATTTTCAGGGAGTACCGCATCGAGGTCCCGCTGTCGCAGATCTCGCCACACCTTCGCACGGCGATTGTCGCGTTTGAAGACCAGCGGTTCGCCGACCACGGCGGCATCGACGTCATCCGCATCATCGGCGCCGTCTGGGCCGACGTGCGTGAAGGGCGGAAGGCGCAGGGCGGCAGCACCATCACCCAGCAGCTCGCCAGGCAAAGTTTTCTTACCCGTGAAAAAAAGTTATGGCGGAAAGTCCGGGAGATCGCGCTCGCCAGGCGTATCGAGCGGATGTATTCGAAGGACGAGATTCTCGAGCTGTACCTGAACAAGGTGTATTTCGGCGACGGCCTGCACGGCGCCGAAGCCGCCGCCCGCGGGTACTTCGGCAAATCGGCGTCCGACCTCGACCTGTCCGAAGCCGCGCTGCTGGCCGGCCTCGTAAATGCGCCCTCGGTCAACGCGCCGACCGTCAGCATGGCGCGTGCTGTCGCACGCCGGGGACTCGTGCTGAACGCGATGCGCGAGCAGGGAATCATCACCGACGCCGCGTTCGAGCGCGCATCGAAAGAGGAAGTCCGGCTCGTCGATACCCTGCGCCGCGAAGAGCCGCTCGGCCAGTACTTCAAGGAAGAAGTGCGGCAGCAGCTCGTGAAGCAGTTCGGCTGGGAGCGCCTGTCCGAAGGCGGCCTCAGGGTCTACACGACAATCGATCCCGAGATGCAGCGCGCGGCGGAGGCGAACGTCGAAGCGTCGGTGAAGCAAATCGAGTTGCGCAGGTCGCGGCGCAAGATCGCCCCGACCGGCGACCAACTGGAAGCGGCCCTTGTCGCGATGGATCCGACAACCGGCGAAGTCCGCGCGTTGGTCGGCGGCCGCGATTTCAAGGCCAGCCGGTTCAATCGCGCGACGCAAGCGCTCCGTCAGCCTGGGTCGGCCTTCAAGCCTTTCGTGTACGCCTCTGCTCTCGAGGCCGGTTATTCCCCGGCGTCGCTCGTGACGCGCCTCGACGAGCCGATCCAGACGCTGCAAGGCGCGTGGATGCCCGAAGATGAGCATTCCGATGGTTCGTCGATGACCGTCAGGACCGCGTTGCGCACGTCGAGCAATCGCGCCGCGGTCCGGATGCTCGAGGAAGTCGGCATCGCCAAAACCGTCGCGCAGGCAAAAAAAATGGGCATCGGCAACGTGCCGAGCGTCCCTTCACTCGCGCTGGGGTCCGGCGAGGTCACGTTGATGGCGATGACCTCGGCGTATGGCGCGTTCGCGGATAACGGACAGCTGCACGCAGCCACCTTCATTCGACGCGTGGAAGACGCCGACGGCAATGTCCTGTTCGTTTCGAAGCCCGCTCCCGAGCAGGTTCTCTCTCCGCGGACGGCGTTCCTCATGACGAGCATGCTCTCGGATGTCGTCAACTACGGAACGGCCTACAAGGCGCGGCAGGAGGGGTTCACGTACCCGGCAGCGGGAAAGACCGGCACGACGAACGACTACGTCGACGCATGGTTCGTGGGCTTCACACCGCATCTCGTGACCGGCGTGTGGGTCGGGTTCGACAAGCCGCGCACCATCATCGCGAATGGGTTCGCGGGCGAGCTTGCCGTGCCGATGTGGGCGCGTTTCATGAAAGTGGCGACGGCAAACGACAAGCCCGACACGTTCAAGATGGCCGACGGATTGGCTGCCGTCTCGGTCTGCCGTCTCTCGGGCAAACTTCCGAGCCCGGGGTGCGATCGCCTCATCACCGAGTACTTCGCTCGAGGAACGGCGCCTACCGAGACGTGCGCGGAACATGGCTTTACGATATCCGGCCAGCTCGCCGCCATGTATCCGAGCTCGCCGGGCAACTCGGGCAGTGTCGCCGTCATGCCGCAACCTCCAGTGCAAACCCCTGATGTGGCCGTCGTCGCCGCGTCGCGCGAGTCGTCGGAGATCGTGACGGCCGCCGATACCGGCGACGAGCCGAAGAAGAAGCGCGGGTTCTGGGGGCGACTGTTTGGCCGGGGAGACAAGGGCAAGAAAGACGACGCGCCGCTCAACAGGTCGAGAGATTAGGAGCCGCTTCGTTCTCCTGTCGTAGTATTTCCTCGGTGAGCCACAACCAGTATCCCAGGGTCGCCTCGTTGAAGACCGCGGCGGCCCTCCGCACCCACCTCGAACGTTCGCAGATCGCGCTTCAATTTGACGACACCGTCGACGCGTCGGGCGCCCTCGCGCAGCCGATTCAAGTCGACGCCGTTCGCGTCGGCAACCGCTTCTGCATCCTGCCCATGGAAGGGTGGGACGGCACGAAGGACGGCGAACCGAGCGACCTGACCCGCAGACGATGGCGCAACTTCGGCCTCAGCGGCGCGAAACTGATGTGGGGAGGCGAAGCCGTCGCGGTCCGCCACGACGGGCGCGCCAATCCGAATCAACTGATGCTCACGCCGGCGACGCAAGCGTCGATCGCGGGCCTGCGCGAGGAATTACTCTCGGCGCATCGCGAGCGATTTGGGCCGAACGCGGATGGCGATCTGTATCTCGGGTTGCAGCTCACCCATTCGGGGCGTTTCGCGCGGCCGGATGTGTGGGACAGATCGGCTCCGCTGGCCGCGTGTCACCATCCCATCCTCGATAGACGATTCGCCGCGGGCGTGCGCGTGCTGACGGATGCCGAGATCGCAGGCATCGTCGACGACTACGCCGCTGCCGCCCGGCTCGCCTATGCGTGCGGATATCAGTTCGTCGATGCGAAGGCGTGCCACGGCTATCTCGGCCACGAGATGCTCGGAGCCACGACGCGACCCGGCAAGTACGGCGGACCGCTCGAGCATCGCATGCGGTTCATGACCGAGATTATCGGGGCGATGCGCAGCGCCGCTCCGGGCCTCGGCGTTGTCGTGCGCGTGTCGATTTTCGATGTCGTCCCACACCGGAAGGGCGTCGACGGCAAGGGAGTACCGGAGTCGATCACCGGCGAGGAGCCTGGCTTCGGGCTCATGCACGACGAGAACATGAATCGCGCGCTCGATGACGGACGCGCGTTGCTCGCGCACCTCGAGAGACTCGGGGTGAAGTGGATCTGCCTGTCGGCGGGCAGTCCGTACTACAACCCTCACATCACGCGGCCCGCATTTTTTCCGCCGCTTGACGGATACCAGCCGCCGGAGGATCCGCTCCGAGGTGTCGCGCGGCAGATTGACGCCACGGCCAGGTTGAAGCGCGAATTTCCGAATCTGATCTTCGTCGGATCCGCCTATAGCTACCTGCAGGAATGGCTGCCGAACGTCGGACAGTACAACGTGCGCAACGGACTCACCGATTTCGTGGGCCTGGGGCGGGTGGCGCTGTCCTATCCGGAGTTGCCTGCGGACGTGCTGAGCGGGAAACCGCTTCGCCGCGCCGCGATTTGCCGCACGTTCAGCGATTGCACAACCGGGCCGCGCATGGGGATGGTCTCGGGATGTTATCCGCTCGATCCGTTCTACGAAGCCCGTCCCGAGGCCGCGCGTATCCGGACAGTGCGGGTTACTTCGCGGGTCTGAACGCCGCAAGGCTGGTGCGCAGCCACGCATCGCCTCGATCCGCATGACAGCTCACACACGCGTTCGGGCTGTCGGTGCTGCCGAAGCGCTCCGTCATCTCGGCGTCTGGAATGTCGTCGATCTCGTGGGATCGCGCCTGAAAGAGCAGGGCCTCCATGATGCGCGGCATGTGACACGAAACGCAGCGGCTCGCTTCGGTGTTTGCCGCATGCCGTGTATGCCGGTCGGGGTTCTCGCGCAATGTCGTGTGGCACTGCACGCACATCGCGTCGGCGTCAGGCGCGAATTTCAGGGAGTTCGGGTTCTGCGCGGCGTTCGACGGATGCGGATCGTGGCACGAGCCGCAGGTGGCGTTCCCTTTGCGAAAACATTGCGATCGCGTGAATGCCTCGCTGATGAACGTCGTCGCGCGGTAGCGCCCATCACGGTACATCGCCTTGCGCGAGAACGCCGACGGGAGCTCGACGGAGTAGGTGCGGAACGGATCTCCCGATTCGGAATGATTGACCGCGCCGCCCGGCTGCGCGTCATGAATGGCGGACTGTGCGTGGCATTGCGCGCACACCGCGACGTACCGTTCTGCCGGCAGTCGTCGAAAGCTGACAGGTGTCGCAGCGCCCGCCTGCGACGTGCTGCCGCTCTTCATCCGTTCCACGTGATCCAGCGACGGGCCATGGCACATCTCGCAGTTGATGCCTGCTTCCCGGAACGCCGCGGCTGCAGGTTCGACGGCGCCTTTTGCGAACGACAACTGACTGGTGTGACACGGCGCGCAGCTCGTCTGGTACACAGCGTCGGCCGGCGCGCGGTGAAACTGCGCGATGTCGGTGCGGGGTGAGCCGGGCGCGTCGACCAGGCCCCAATAGTTGACCCACGCCGATCGCAGCCTGCTGTACTGGATGGGAAACACCAACAGCCGCGCATCCGGAAGTCGCGTCGCGTAGGCCTGCTGCCATTTCGATCCGATCACGTAGTCGACCGGATAGCGAATCCATTCGTTGTTGTCGCCGCGGCGGATTTCGATGAAGTGGCGCTCCCCGTCTTTTACCGCACGCGCGTGATCGGACACGACCTGCGTGCCAGAGAAGTCGCCGATGACATCCGTGGGCCGGTAGGCTCTGAACATTCGCGCCATGCCCGTCGACTCCCACGACGTATACGCGTGCGTGTGGCATGCGCGGCACGCCTGCGAGCCCGCATAGCGTCCCGGCTCGCGGGTGCGGGTCACCGGCACGGGCGCCTCCGGTGGGCTCCATCTGAGCGCTGCACGCCAGTCGTCGAAGCTCGTCCCGGCATCGCGGGCTCGGCGCGCGTACAACACCCGAAGCGAGTCGCGTGCGGCCGGCTCGAGCGGCCCACCGGCCCGTGCGACATGCGCGAACGCGCGTGCGGCGCCTTCGTCCACGCCGACCGCCATTCGTACGACGCCGATCGTGTAGAGCGCCTCCATGTCGTCCGGGTTCAGCGTCAGCGATGTAAGGAGCGACTGTTCGGCATCCTTGTATTGCCCGCGCACGGCCGCCACACGGCCTTGCACAAACAGGGCAGTCGCCCGCAGCCCGTCACGGACGCGCGGCCATTCCTGCGCGGAAAAGTGAGTTGGACGTTCGGCATGTTCGAGGTACCGCAGTGCGTCTCGCGCGCTCGACACCGCCAGATCAAGGTCGCTTTGCTTCGCGGCCGTATCGGCCACGGCGACCAGAAGAAATGGGTTTTCCGGCATCAGCCTGAGGGCGCGTTGCGCCCACGTCAGGCCACGGGCGAGATCGCCTTCCGCGATGTACGCACGCGCGGCCAGCTCATACGCTTCGCGCAAGACGATCGAACGCGGATACTGCTCCACGTAGCGGATCGCGAGGTCGATCTGCGCGAGCGGCGCCGCGTTCCACAACTCTCGAAACGCCTGTCGCTCGCGCGCGTCGTCTATCTCCTCGAAGATCGTCTTGGGCGCGGGGCGCCCGCCCAGCCCGATGGCGATGTTGATTTCCTGCGCCGACGCGAGCGCGACGAGCAGCAGCAGCGCCGCGAACAGCGACAGGCCACGTGACATCATCAGCTACCGCAGAACATACATGTGCGGCCGCGATCCTGTAAACAGTTGCGCGAGGATTCGCCGTCAGGTGAAGAAACTCCACGCCTGAAACGCGGGCATAAGTGTTGACACTTCCAGGGGGCGGACATATTCTCGACGCTCACACTTGGAACAGGAGAGTAACGTGCCTCCTACCCTCCTATTCTCCTGTTTTTGTTTTTCCCGAGGACGACATGACGCAGATGCGCGCAAGAGGTCTCGTGCTGGTGTTCTGCCTGGGCAGCGTGTCCTGGGCCGTGCACGCACAGAGTGGCCGATCCCGCGAGTGGCTCACGTGGGGCGGCGATATCGAGCGGACCGGCTGGAACCGTGGCGAGTCGACGCTGTCGAAGCAGAACGTCGGCCGTCTCGCCCTGAAATGGAAGACGCAGATCGACAAGGAAGTGTCGATCGAGATCGAGTCGGGCAACGCCATGCTGACCACTCCCCTCGTGGCGCAGGGCGTTCGCACGCCGCAAGGCCTGCGTACCGTCGTCTACACCCTTTCGGCGTCGAACACGCTGGCGGCGCTCGACGCTGCGACAGGCGCGACAATCTGGCGCCGTACCTTCGACAACACCGTCGAGCCAGGCAGCGCGGCGAACTGGATCTGTACGAATATTTCGACCGCAACGCCCGTCATCGACAAGGCGAAGAACACGATTTACATGCTCGCGGCCGATGGACGCCTCCACGGCGTCGACCTCGCGTCGGGCGCGGGGAAGATGGCCCCTCCTCCCGAATTCGTGACGCCGTTCTCGAGAAACTGGAGCTTGAACCTCGTCGAGGGCGTCCTCTACACGACCGTTGGGCGCGGCTGCGGCAACGGCCCGGTGCCCGGAGCGCCGGCGCCTCCGCCTGGAACGATTCGCGGCGCTGGCGCGCCGCCAGTCGAAGGCGCCGCCGCTGCTCGCGCGGGGGGCGCACCGGCGCGCGAAGGGGCACCAGCACGCGAAGGGGCACCTGTCGGTGAAGCGCCCGCGCGCGGCCGTGGCCGAGGTGCACCGCCGCCTCCGGTCGCCGCGCACATGATCGCGATGGACCTCGACAACCCCGCGCGGCCGATTTCGCGGTTCTTCACGAGCACCGCGCGGCCGAATGGCGCCTGGAGCCGTGCGGGTCTTGCGTGGGCGTTCAATTCGCTGTTCGTCCAAACCGCGGACGGCGTGTGGAACCCGTCTCAGGGGTTGTGGGGGCAGACGCTGTTGCGCCTGGCGCCGAAGACGCTGCAGGTGCTCGACTATTTCACGCCGGCCAATCTCGAGGAGCTCAACACGAACGACCTCGACTACGGGTCGGGCGGCACGCTCGGGTTTACGTTCCGCAACCGCGACCTCGTCGTGTCCGCGGGCAAGGACGGGACCGTGTATCTCCTCGACGCGAAGTCGCTCGGCGGCGCCGATCACCGGACGCCGATGTTTTCGATCAAGGCCGGCAACGACGAGCTGTCCTACGCGTCCATGGGTGTGTGGGGCGCGCCGGCGACGTTCGTCAACGCCCGTAACGAGCGCTGGGTGTACTTCCCGATGTGGGGCCCGCCGTCGAAGAACGCGAAGTTCGAGCGCGCAAACGGCGACGCGCGAGACGGCAGCATCATGGCGTTTCAAGTGACGCTCGACGGCGACAAGCCGGTGCTCGTCCCGAAGTGGATCTCGCGCAATCTGTCCGTGCCCGATTCGCCCGTGATTGCCAACGGAGTTGTCTACGCGATTTCAACCGGAGAAAACACACTCCAGCGGCACACCGATCCGCGTTATCACACGATTTTTCAGAAGCCCGGCGCGCCGCCGCTGCCCAAGACCGGCACGATGACGGCTGAGGAGCGCGGTCAGAACACGACACACACGATTCTGTACGCCCTCGATGCGGAAACAGGGCAGGAGCTCTACTCGAGCAAGGATCTGATCGACGATTGGACGCACCTCAGCAGCGTCACGGTCGCCGACGGGAACGTTTACGTGACGACACGAAAGACCATCGTCTATGCATTCGGTCTGAGTAAATAGCGGCATGCGAGCGCCGACTCGATTCCTGTTCTTCGTGGCGCTGTCGGTCCTAGTGTCGATGGACCCGCCGTCGGCGCAGGCGCCGTCACCCGATCAGATGGCGCAGGGCGCCGCCGTGTTTCAGAAAGTCTGCTCGTCGTGCCATGGAGCCGGCGGTGCGGGAGGGCGCGCGACGTCGCTGATCGACAATCGCCGGCTACGAGCGCTGTCGTCCGCGGAGGTCGAGAACATCATCAGGAACGGCATGCCCAATGGCATGCCGCCTTTCGGATCGATGCCAGAGGCCGACCTCCACGCGGTCACCACCTTCGTGCGCTCCTTCAATGCCTCGGCGTTCGATGTCCAGCCGGCTGGAGACGTCGCGGCCGGCGCGATGTTCTTCTCAGGCAAAGGGCAGTGCGCGACGTGTCACATCGCGCGCGGGCGCGGTGGGGCCGGGGGCCCCGACCTGTCGACCATCGGACGCCAGATGACGATACCCGAGCTCACCCGCGCGCTTCTCGAGCCCGACGCCACGATCGCCGCCGGGTTTGCGACCGCTCGAGTCCAGGTGAAGGACGGCCGCACGCTGCGCGGGTTCGTTCGCAACGAAGGCAATCACGTGCTGCCGTTGCAGACCATAGACGGCCGCCTCGTGGCCATAGACAAGGCCACCGCCGTCATCACCCGCGAAAGCGGATCGACGATGCCGCCGCTGAAGGCGACTGCGGACGAAATGCGCGATTTGATCGCATTTCTCAGCCGGCTTGACGGGGCGACGGGTGCGATGGGTGCAACGGGTGCGGTGGGTGCGGATTTCGCCGAAATTCTGAAGCCGCGCGCTGGTGATTGGCCGACGTATCACGGACGCCTGGATGGGAACCGGCACAGCGCGCTCGCGCAGATCACCACCGCGAACGTCAAAAGCCTCTCGCCGAAGTGGATTCATTCCGTGCGCGGCTTCGACAACGAGATGACGCCGCTGGTCCTCGACGGCATCATGTACATCACGGCGACCAATCAGGTGTCGGCGCTCGACGCCACGACGGGCCGGGAGATATGGCGTTTCTCGCGGCCGCGCTCGCCGGGGCTGCGCGGCGATGCCGCTATCGGGTTCAATCGCGGCGTCGCGGTGCTTGGGTCGCGCGTGTTTCTCGTCACGGACAATGCGCATCTCGTCGCGGTAAGCCGGATCAATGGCGCGCTGCTGTGGGAAGTCGTGCTTCCGGAAAACACAGCGCTGCCCTACGGCGGCACCATGGCCCCGCTCGTCGTCGGCGATCTCGTCATCGCCGGCGTCTCGGGAGGTGACGAAGGCATTCGCGGATTCCTTGCGGCGTACCGCGTTACCACCGGAGAGCAAGCCTGGCGTTTCTGGACCGTGCCCGCCCGCGGCGAACCGGCATCCGAGACGTGGAAGGGCAGTGCAGATCTTGAAAAAGGCGGCGGCGCGACGTGGCTGACGGGAACCTACGACGCCGAGTCCGACACGCTTTTCTGGCCTACGGGAAATCCGTATCCCGACACCGACGGCAGCGAGCGGCAAGGGGACAACCTGTACACGAATTCCGTGCTCGCGCTCGAGGCGAAGACCGGAAAGCTGCGCTGGCACTATCAATTCACGCCGCACGATCTGTGGGACTGGGACGCGGAGGAGCCGCTGGTGCTCGTCGACGCGATGTTCCAGGGGCGGCCTCGAAAGCTGCTGCTGCAGGCGAATCGCAACGGCTTCTTCTATGTGCTCGATCGCGTCGATGGCAAAGTGCTGCTCGGGCGGCCGTTCGTTCAGAAGCTCACCTGGGCGAGCGGGATTGGACCGGATGGCCGTCCGCAGCTCGTGGCTGGAAACACGCCGGACGAGAACGGCGTCACCACGTGTCCCGCAATCCGCGGCGCGACGAACTGGATGTCGACGTCCTTTAGCCCGGCGACACGGCTCTTCTATGTCATGGCGGTCGAGAACTGCTTTGTATATCGAAGCACCATGTTTGGCGGCGGCCGCGGAGCAGCGCCGCCCGCTCGTGGCGCAGGCGCGCCGCCGGCTCCCGCGCGGGGCGCGCCTCCGCCATCGCCGTTCGGCCTTCCTGGCGGAGGTTTCAACCGCGGAGGCGCTGGCGGCGGCGGGTCCATGGCGCTGCGCGCGCTCGATCTCGAGACAGGGCGCGTTGCCTGGGAGATTCCGCAGGTCGGCAACTCGAACAACTACGCCGGCACCTTGTCGACCGCGGGCGGGATCGTGTTTTACGGACAGGCGAGCGGCGAGTTCGCGGCGGTAGATGCCAAATTAGGTACCCACCTCTGGCATTTCGAGACGCACGAGACCTGGAAGGCGTCGCCGATGACCTACTCTGTCAACGGCCGCCAGTACGTCGCGATTACATCGGGCGCGAACGTGCTCGCGTTCGCGCTGCCGTAGGTTCATAGCATGTCCTTACCGCAAAGAGGCAGGGACGCAACGAGTCTTCTGATCATTCTTCTTCTCGTCGCGACGCCGTTCGCGCTCGAACGCAAGGACGTGACGTTCAAGATTTTTCAATTCGCTGCTGACCAGATCCCTCGTGTCGACGGGAAGACCGATGACTGGGCCATGGTTCCCGAGAGCTACGTCGTCGGCATGAACGAGCTCATGGATACCGAGCAGGGACACGGGAGGAACCACGACACGAAAAACCTCGACGTCAGAGTCAAAGTAGGTTGGGTCAAAGGGCTCAACCGGCTGTACTTCCTGTACGAAGGGTTCGACAATTACTGGGACTTCGCCGCCTCCGGCCTTCACAACGACATCTTCGAAGTGGTCGTCGATGGTGATCTCTCCGGCGGACCGCTCATCGACATCTACCATCGCGACGTGTGGACGCCCGAAGCAGTCGGCCCGCGTTCGGAGCTCGATCCACGCGTGTCGCGCGCCGACGCGCATTTCGGCTATCACGGCGTCCACGCGCAGAACTACCACATCTTCACGCCGCCGGGCGACAAGGACTGGGCGTTGGCATGGGGCTGCGCCCAATACACAAAGGACCTGCCGTTCGCGAACGCCGCCTACGACTACAGTTTCAAACCGGGCGCGTCAGGCAAGCTCGTCCTCGAGTTCTGGATCACGCCATTCGATTACGCCGGCTGCGATGGGCCGCAGCGCGCGATTGAATCGCAGCTTGCCGAGAACAAGCTCATCGGGCTGTCGTGGTGCCTCATCGACTACGACGACGTGAACGCGAAAGGGCGCGTGGGATTCTGGAATCTCTCGCACAGGCAGACGTTCTTCGGGAATGCCGATCAGCTCGTCGGTTTCCGGCTGATGCCGCTCGAAGCGGCGACGCAGGGTGTCCGAGCGAGATGGACGCACAAGGTGGTCGACATGGATCGCCGGCTCGTCGCGTTCACCGATCAGTCGGCCGGCGAGATTACGGCGTGGAAGTGGGACTTCGGCGATGGCGGCACGTCAACCGACCAGCACCCGCAGCATGCATATTCGCGCGCCGGCGACTTCGTAGTGACGCTTGAAGTCTCAGGCCCCGCCGGTACTTCCCGCTTCCAGCGCGTCTGGGATGTGTCGGTGCGCTGAGGGCGCTTCATTATTGAAGATTGAATCCTCCAATTCTGAAAGGCTATGGCAGTGACAGCGCGACCAGTTCGGCCGGGAAGTTCTGCGCGCCGACGGCGACGACGATGAACTGCTTGCCGTTCACCATGTAGGTCATCGGGTTGCCGCATGTGTTGGCCGGCAGCTGCAGCTCGTGCACGACGGCGCCGGTCATCTTGTCGTAGGCGGTGAACGTCGTACCGCCGCCGCCGCCACCCCTGAACAGTCCGCAGCCCTGTCCTGCAAATGCGAGTGTCTTCGTGACGACGATGCCGCCCTCGTCTGCGCGCCCGGTTCTCGGAATGTTCACGCCCTTCAGTGCCGGGTGGTTCTTGATCCATTCGTACGTGTCGCCGTTAGCGACCTGCCAGACGATGTCGCCAGTGTTCATGTTGTAGGCCGTGATGCGGCCGTAGGGCGGCTTGACGAGCGGCAGTCCCTGCGGTCCGATGCCCCACGGTCCACGGCCGGTGCCGGGACCGAGTTGCGGCGCCGCGCCGCCACGTCCGCCGCCGCGTGCAGCACCAGCACCACCACCGCGGGCCCCCGCTGCCTCTGGATCTGTACCGGCTGGCGCAGCGCCACGCGCTCCACCGCGACCACCGCCGCCACCACCACCGCCACCGCCGATGTAGTTCATGTCAGAGCGATCGCCTCCCGGTTGAAGTGCGACGGCCGTCAGGTTGGTCACCGACGGCACATACAGCATGTGCGTTTCGGGATCCCATGCTGCGCCCTGCCAGAGCGCGGCTCCCTGTGCCGCGGGAATCTGCAGGGTCGCGCGCAGGCCGCCGGCATCCGCCACGATCGGCGGCGTGAAAAGCGGGCCGATTTTGTACTCCTTCAGCATCTTCCGGGCTTCAGCGTTGAGCTCGGGGGTGAAGTCGATCAAATCCTGCTCTGATACACCCTGACGATCGTACGGCGCAGGTTTCGTCGGGTGTGGCTGCGTCGGCGAGTACCACTCGGTCGGTACCGTGCCCGCTTCGACCTTGCGCTCTTCAATCGGCCACACCGGCGTGCCGTTGACGCGATCGAAGGCGAACAGGTACGCCCACTTGGTGACCTGCGCGACCGCGCGAATCGGTTTGCCGTTGACGGTGATGTTGATGAGCGTCGGTGGAGACGCCAGGTCGTAGTCCCAGATGTCGTGATGGACGAGCTGTTGGTGCCATACGCGCTTGCCGGTTCTGGCGTCGAGGCACACGAGACTGCCGGCGAACAGGTTGTTGCCCGGGCGGTGGCCGCCAAAGAAGTCTCCTGTCGCCGACTCGACAGGCAAGTACACGTAGCCGAGCTCCTCGTCGGCCGAGAACGGGGACCATACCGTCGTGTTTCCGGTGTACGACCACGAATCGTTCTGCCATGTGTCGTTGCCGAATTCGCCGGGCTGTGGAATCGTGTGGAAGGTCCACAGCCGTTTTCCCGTGCGAACGTCGAAGCCGCGGATGTATCCCTTGGTGTTCTCCTTCGACCGCGGGGCCGTTCCGCCAACCATCGCGGCGCCGAAGATGATCACGTTCCTCACGACCACCGCGGGCGACGTCGAGCTGATGACGCCGTCAGCGGGGGGCGGCTGATCGAAATCCTGATACAGGTCGACGACGCCGTTCCTGCCGAACGCCGGATCGGGCAGGCCGGTTTTCGCGTCGAGCGACACCAGCTGAAAGCCGCGCGTGACCAGGATGATGCGGGCCTGCTTCCCGTCGGTCCAGTACTCGACGCCGCGATTGACGCTGCGAGGCGCCCGATCGCCGCGCGCCCCTTCATCCAACCGGTAGCTCCATAACGTCTCCCCCGTGGCCGCGTCGATCGCGACCACGTTGGGACGGAATCCCGCCGTCACGTAGAGCACACCGCCCACCATCAACGGCGTGGCCTCCATGTTGTTCTGCGGCCGCGGCCCGAAGTTCTCGGATTTCCACCTCCACGCGACCCGCAGGTTCTTCACGTTGTCGCGGTTGATCTGATCGAGCGGCGAGTACTTCGTGCTGCCGAGGTCGGCGCCCCAGTGCGGCCACTCGCCGTTGGTGACGCCGGTTTGTCCGGAGACGAGCGCCGACGCGACGACGAGCGCGGCGAGCGAAGACAGCAGCACGAACGAACGGCATCTCGCGGTCATGGGCGCTCCCTGGGACATGCTGGGACAGTTCTCAGCCGTGCTGAGCGGAAATTGTGGTGGTTGTGGTTGAGCACGGTATAAGCCCTCCCCGAGAAAGTCAACCCGAAGAGAGGGACACGTGGTATCTAATGCCTTGCATTCAGCGCGATGATAGGCGTGTTCCGGCGGACCTTCAATGGAGGATGCATGACTCGAATGACGCAGTGTGCGCTGGCGTTCCTTGGTTGTGTGCTGGTCTTCGGGTCTGTGCGACTTGGCGGACAGGAATCGCGAGGCTCCGTTGGTGGGCTTGTGGTCGATTCGTCCGGCGGAGCGCTGCCCGGCGTCACCGTCACCATCCGGAACAACGGCACCAATGCGACGGTCGTCCAGACCACCAATAGTGCGGGTCAATACACGGCCGTTCTCCTGCTGCCCGGCGCCTATACCGTCACCGTCGAGTTGAGCGGCTTTCAGAAGCGCGAATATCCAAACGTGCAGGTGCACGTGGGTGAGCGCGTACAGCTCGACGCCACGCTGGCGCCCGCCTCGGTGTCAGAGTCGGTGCTCGTCGTCGGCGAGAGCCCGCAGCTCGAGGCCGGCAGCGCGACGATCGGGCAAGTGATCGACTCCACGCTCATCAGCGAGATTCCGCTCGGGGACGGCACCGCGTATGGCCTGACGCGGCTGATCCCGGGCGCGTCGTTCGAGCGATCGTACGCGCTGCAGCGTCCGATGGACAACGACAACCTTCGCGGCATGACGATTACGGGCACGATCAACAGCGAGTTCACGATCGACGGATCGAGCAACATCGTCTCGCAGGCGCGCGCCGGCATCCAGCCGCCTGCGGACTCGATCGAGGAGTTCAAGGTCGAGACCGCCGCCTACGACGCGCAGGTGGGCCACACCGGCGCGGGTGCCGTGAACCTCGCACTGAAGACCGGCACGAACCAGTTTCACGGCTCGGCCTCGTACTACAACAGAGACGACTCGCGTTCGGCGAATCTCTTCGCGTCCAACCGCAGCGGCTCGGGCAAGACCCCACGCAACTACAACCGGTTCAGCGGCGCGATTGGCGGCCCGGTCTTCCGCAACAAGACGTTTTTCATGTTCTCGTACGAGAAGCTGCAGGACGACACGATCGAGCCGTTTACCAGCTCGGTGCCGACGGCGAAAATGCGCAACGGCGACTTCTCCGAGCTGTTGTCCAACGGCGTGCAGATTTTCGATCCGCGCACCGCGCGCCTGGTCAACGGCGTCGTCGTCCGCGATCCGTTTCCCGGCAATATCATCCCGGGCGACAGAATCAACCCCGTGGCGCGCAACGTTCTCGGGTACTTCCCGGCTGCAAATCAGGCGGGCGCCGCGGACTTCTCGCAGAACTTCTACGCCGACCAACCCTGGACGTATGCCTACAACTTCCAGATGGTGCGCCTCGACCACGAGTGGACGAGCAACCAGCGCACGTTCGGCCGCTTCATCCGGAATTTCAGGCGGGAGGAACGCTTCAACTTCGCCGGCGAGCTCAACGGGGTCGAGATTACGCGCGGCGCCACCGACCGCTTCAACTTCAACTATGCCGTAGGCCACACGGCCGTGCTATCGCCGACGACCGTGTTCGATATGAAGGGAAGCTGGCTGCGCTTCAACGACGATTTGTTTCCCCTCTATACGATCGATCCGGCCAGTCTCGGGTTCTCAGCGGGGACCGCCGGCCTGTTCGGCGACTACGAGCAGTTGCCTCGCTTCAGCATCGAATCCGGGTCGCCTACCGCCGCAGGACGGGTCGCGACGATTGGCGCGCAGCAGAGCGGCTTCAACAGCGGACGCAACCAGCCGTTCTACAACATTCAGATTGCCCCGACGCTGACCAAGAGTATGGGGTCGCACACCGTCAAGGTGGGATACGACTGGCGGCAGCTGCGCCAGGTAGAAACCAACCTCGGATGGAAAGCCGGGGCGTACGGGTTCGATGGCAGCTATACGCGCGCGACGAGCGCCGCCACGAGCCAATATGGCCAGGGCATCGCCTCGTTCATGCTCGGAATTCCCACGACGACCTCGATCTTCGAAACACGCAGCAACTACGACGCGCGCGTCAACAGCCACGGCGCGTTCGTGCACGACGACTGGCGCGTGTCCGATCGCCTCACGCTGAATCTCGGCCTTCGCTACGACCTCGAGCTCGGACTCACGGAGGTGGAGAACCGCAATATCGGCGGCTTCGATCTGACCAGCACCAATCCCATCGAAGCGCAGGCGCGCGCCAACTTTGCCGCGAATCCGCCGGCCGGGGTGCCCATCGCGGCGTCGGCGTTCAACGTTCGCGGCGGCTACACCTATTTGTCCGGCGACCAAACGTCGGCGTGGAATGCTGACACGAACAACTTTCAGCCGCGCATGGGGTTCACCTACAGGCTGTCGGACAAGTCCGTCCTGCGCGGAGGAGCCGGGCTGTTCATCGCGCCGTTCCAGATTCAGGGCGTGCCGGGCATTACCACGGGCCTGAATCAAATCGGGTACTCACGCAACACGCCCGTACCGGTGACGAACGACAACGGGCTGACGTTCCAGGCGAACCTGACCAATCCCATTCCGAGCGGTCAGCTGCTCGTGCCGGTCGGCTCGAGCCAGGGCCTGACGACCAACCTCGGCAACGCCCCCGGGAACGTGACGGTCGCCGATCGCGTCAATCCGGAGTACTGGCGATACAGCATCGGAGTCGAGCGCCAGTTCGCCGGCGACTTCCTTCTCGAGGTCTCGTATCTGGGTCAGAAAGGACGCCACCTGCCGATTCTCGAAAGCGTCAACTACGTGCCCGAACAATTCAGGACGCAGAACCCCCTTCGCGACGCCGGCGCCGAGACATTCCTGACGCAGGCAGTCTCGAATCCGTTCGTTGGGCTGACGCCGGACGCGCCGGCGAGCAACGGGGCCACCATCCCGCGTCGCCGGTTGCTCTATCAGTATCCGGAATTCGAAGCGAGCGGCATCTGCACCGGCAACGGCACGTTCTGCACGGAGACGGACAACGGCTCGAACGTCTACCACGGGGTCATCCTCCGCGCGGACAAGCGGTTCACGCACGGGTTCATGCTAATGAGCTCGTATACCTGGTCGCACATGCGAGAGCGCGTCACGCCGTTGAACCCGTGGGAAGAGCCGGAAGAGCGCGTGGCGGCCGTCGATCGGCCGCATCGCATCACGTTCGCGTCGGTCGCCGAGCTGCCCGTCGGCCGGGAACGCCGATGGGGAACGAACTGGTCTCCCGCGCTCGACGCGATTCTCGGCGGGTGGCAGTTCAGCGCGAAGTTCGAATGGCAGGTCGGCCAGCCGCTCGTCTTCAACAACAACACGTACTTCGACCCGGCGTGCGGAGATCCCAAGGATTTGAAGGCGAAGTGGGGACAGGACGGCGGAGTGTTCCGTGGAGTGGATGTGCCGGTGATCGACGTGACCTGTTTCTACACGTTCCAGAACCAGCCATTCCGCAACGCGTCAGGACAGCCCGTCACGTTCCAGGCGACCGAGAATCAGCTCGGCCAGTCGAACGTGCGCACGTTCCCGACGACTTTGCCGGACATCCGGTTCATGAACCACCACCTGCTCGACTTCGGCCTGACGAAGAATTTCCAGGTCGGCAACCAGGTGCGGGTGCAGCTGAGAATCGAAGCGCTGAACGCGACGAACTACACGCTCTTCGGCTCGGGCAACGTGACGCTGACCAGCAACAGCGCGACGTTCATGATGCTCAACAACATCGACTCGAGCACGGTGATGAAGCCGCGCGATATCCAAATCGGGGCACGCGTGACGTTCTAAACGATTTTCGGATCTCACCGCAGAGACGCAACGGCGCTAAGCGATCGGCAAGAAAATACGAACACGAAGCCTCGAAGGCGATCTCGAGAAAGGCGCCGGGTCTCCTACTTGGCCCCGACCCGCAGCTTGGACGCCCTCGCGCACTCGGTCATCACCGTAAAGTAGCGCTGCACGCCATTTGCGCCGACGATGAACGGATGGTCTTCGCCTGGCTGACGCGGCGCGGAGAGCAGGCGCGCCTTGGTGTATGCGCCGTCGTACTCGCTGTGGTTGGAGATCAGCACGCTGGCCTTGGCGTCGGCAGCGGCTTTGGCGATCTTTTGCTGCGACGCGATGTATTCGTCCCACCGCGCGGCATCCGTGCCGAATGCGCCGGTCAGTGTGCCGCCCGAATAGGCGACCATCACGGTGCGCCCCTGGTCCTTGACCGGAAATACATACGACAGCGTTCCGGGCGTGTGGCCCGGTGTGGCGATGATCTCAACCGTGGTGTCGCCCAAGGTGAGTTTCCTCCCCTCCGGTCCTACCGAGATATCGCGTTTCGGCACTCCGCCAGGCGCAGTCGGGGGACGTTTCAGCGTGGCGTCCCAATCTGGCGCGCCCATCACCACCTGTGCGCTGTAGCGCTCCTGCAGTTCAGCGGCGCCCTGATCGTGATCGCCATGCGCGTGGCTCAGGATCACGTACTTGATGTCACTCGGATTCAAGCCCAGCTTCGTCATCCCGTCGATGATCTCCGGCCGTGTGGCCCACGCGAAGTTCGTATCGATGATGATGATGCCGGCGCTCGTCTGGAGCGCCCACGATGAATGCTGGCGCGTGCCCAGCCAGTAGAAATTGTCGAACACCTTGAAAGGAGGCGCATACCAGTTGTTGCGGTCCGGCGTGTCGGGCGCACCGGCGCCACGTCCCGCAGCCGCTCCGCCGCGCCCTGCGCCGCCACCGCGCGGGGCGCTCGGGAGACAAAGATTGACGAACGTGCCGCGGTAATCCTGTCCCGCGGCGGCCTTGGCTGTCGCGATGTGGGTATCAATCTCGCTGAGCGGCGCCTGCGCGAGCGCGGCGATGCCCAGGATCATGACCGAGAGCGAGGAAATCAAGATGAATGTGCGCGTCACACGAACCTCCTGGCCTGCGTTGGTTTAGATCACGGCTTCGGGCGTCAAGATATAGCCGTCGCCGTGGACTGTGCGTAGAAAACGGGGCGTTCTTGGATCCGCTTCGATCTTCTGCCGCAGTCGCGACACTGCGCGATCGACCGAGCGGGTCGTGCTGGTGTCGAGAAAGCCCCACACTTCCCTAAAGAGCTCATCACGAAACACCACGCGGGAGTTTCGCTCGGCCAGCACCCGCAGAATCTCGAACTCGCGATGACTGAGGTGGAGATCACCGTCAGGACCGGTGGCGATGCCGCTTCGAAAATTGATTGTAACGGCGGCGAGCCGGATCGTCGTGACCGTCCGCTTCGCCCTTCGTAGAACGGTATTGATGCGCGCGACGAGCTCTTCCATGTCGAACGGCTTGGTGATGTAGTCGTCGGCCCCAAGACGAAGCCCCGTGAGTTTGTCAGCCTTCTCACCGCGGGCCGACAGGATGATGATCGGCGTCTTTCCACCATGTCTCAGGACGCGGGCGAGCTCGAACCCGCTCAGGTCGGGCAGCATCACGTCTACGAGCACGAGATCGGGGACGAACGAACGATACAGCACTAGCGCCTTGTCCGCGCGAGCGGCGCATTCCACATCGAATCCGTCGACGATCAGGTTGTCCCGAAGGATCTGGGCCAGCGACGAGTCGTCTTCGACGATCAGGATTCTTGGCCGCATGCAATGACCGCCTTCGGAAGAATCAGCGTCGCCGTGGTTCCGCGGCCAACCTCGCTCGTAATCTCGAGTGTGCCATTGTGATCGGCGGCGATGCGATTGACGATGGCGAGGCCCAGTCCGTTGCCAGGTCCCCTGGTCGTCTTCCCGCGGACGAACCGGCGCTTGACCTGCGGGAGGTCGTCGGCCGGAATGCCCACACCATGATCGATGACATCGAAGCGCACGCGATCCGCCTCGCCTGACGCTCGCACGGATACTGTTTCTGCCTCTCCAGAATGGCGAATCGCATTGTCGATCAGGTTGTCCAGGGCGAGAATCACGGCGGTTCGATCGGCCCGGACCGCCGGCAGTTCCGGGGGCACATCTATTTCGAGCCGAACGTCACTATCAGTCAGCTGGCGGCGGAATCCTTGTGTCGCTTCGGAAATGAGCGCCGCCGGTTCCAGCGCTTCGAACGAATACACCTCCGTGACGTCGGTGACGCGGGAGTAGGCGAGCAGGTTGTTCACGAGACGCGTCAGGCGCCTCTCCTCGCGCACGAGTAAATGCGCGTACCGCTTCAGGTCCTGGTCGGTCTTGACGCGGCCGCGCACCAGCGTTTCTCCGACGGCCCTGATCGTCGAAAGCGGTGTCTTCAGCTCGTGGGTGACCGTGGCAACGAAATCGGCGCGGACGGTCGCGACGGCGGCGCTCGCCCGGGCGGCGCGGGCGGTCGCGAGGAGGCTCAACGCAAGCAGAGCGACGCCTGCACCGACGACGACGAGGCTTCGCCGCGCGCCGCGCGCCGCCAGCACGAAAGTGGGATCGCCGGCCGCGCTGGTTGCAACGGTCCATGACCGCTGCGCGAGATCTCCGGGCGGACTGACGGCCAGTACCGTGGGGTCGAAGAACAGGACTGGAAACGCGCGCCTGGCGACATTCTCCAGCGACTCCGCTTCGAGCGTGCCGGCGACGCGGCGGCCCCCTTCATCGATGATCGCGAATGAAGTAGCGCCGGCACTTCCTGCAATCTGAGCGACTTGTTTCAGGATGTCGTTGAAATAGTGGTCGCGGACCCATTTCAGATTGATCGCCGTGCCGAAGGCACGGTCGAGCCGTTCCCTGGTAATGCCCTGATAAGCGAGGAGCACGACCACCTGGTAGCGGTCCCCTTCGATTGATGTGTCGAACACCGAATAGCGGCGGCGCTCGGCGATGTCCGACTCGATCCGCCGGCGCAGCGCCGCGATTTCCGGTGGATCGCGGCGGACCTCGACGGGATAGGTGTCGGCGCGCTCGTGCGCGCTCATCCAGTTTGGCAACCGGTCGGTGCGGGCGAACATCACCGTGCCGCCGCTCGATGGTGTCCAGCCGAAAAAAAATTCCGGATAGGGATACCGGGCGAAGGCAAGCGCGACGAGATCGTTCACTTCATAAGGCGGATCGAAGGCCTGGCCGTTCAGTTCGGGGCTGTTCAGGATGGAGGTCTGCACTCCGGCCATGTCGCGAGTCAGCGCGCGGGTGAGCAAATCCGCGGCTTCGCGTGCGCGATGATCGGCGAGCAGTGCCGCGCCGCGCTGCCACTGGTCGGTGGCATGATAGCCGAACCACGCAAGCGCACACAGTCCGCAGCAGATCAACGCCGCCAGCCAGGTCGATGGCTCGGACACAAGCAAGCGCGGCCGCGAGATCATCGCCTGAGCTCCCGCTCGCGATAGTAGAGCGCCGCGCCGGGGTGGAGCGGCACCGGTGTGGCCGGTGCGCGCTCGGGCGCCATGCCTTTCAGGAACGGCAGCTCGGCGTTGAGCTGGGGCAGCATTCGGAAGAGCCCGTCCGTGAGCCGGCGAACGGTCGCGTCTGCAAGACCTGCCCGCGTGAGCAGGACGACATCGACGGCGAGCGTATGTACGGCCTCATGCATCCCGGCGTACGCGTCGGCGGGGATGACCTCGGAGCGGAAGAAGGGATAGATGGTGCGCAGCTTCACCATCGCCGGTCCGCGGATGGGAAGGAGCCGCGCGCCCGCCTGCGTCAGGCGCTTGGCGTCATCATTCGGCACGCTCGAGATCGTGAAGGCGGCATCAATCGAGTGATCAAGCAACATCTCGTTGGTTCGGGGTACGCTGGCGTCGATCTTCTGTACCTCGCCCGGCGAAAAATATCCGTCCAGAACCATTTCAGAAATCACGGCTGCGCCGCTGCCATTCGGGCCGACGCTCACGCGATGGCCGCGCAGCTCGTCCATTGAGCGGATTCGCGATCCGGGACCGACGAGCAACTGGACAGCAGAGGAGTTCAAGACCGCGATGCCGCGGATGTTACGCAGCGGCTGTGCCGAGCCGCGAAATCGGCCGTTGTAGGCCATGTAAGCAATACCACCCTGCGAGAGTCCAACGTCCACCGTGCCGTCATTCAGCGCCTGGATGTTCTCCATCGACCCGGACGTGTCAATCGGTTGCACGCGCAGGTCTGGCATCAGCTCCCGGTAGCCTTTTACGAGCGCTTCGCTGAACGGCCGGAAATTGCCCGTTGCAAAACCGGTCGACATCCTGACCGTAACCGGTTCTTCATCCGCCGCCGACTGGACCGGACCACAGGATGCAGCAACCAGCAGTGCGGCAACGGCGAGGATGTGCTGGACACGGCGGGGACGCATTGGGAATTGGGGTCTTTTGCCATTCGCTGCTGCCCATGTCAAGAGAAAGGGGTCTCGCGTGTCGCAAATTGTCACAATTCGCTTAAAGGCGCAGCGGCTACAATGACCGCGATCAATCAACAAGGCTTCTTACCTGTTCTGGAGGAAATATGAGGTTCGCATGGAGAGGTGTCCTCCTTACGGCACTGGTGTTCGCGATGGCAGCCCCAGCCGGCTCCCAGGCGCTGTATGGCTCGCTGCTCGGGAACGTCACTGATGAGACGGGCGCGGCGCTTCCCGGCGCGACGGTCACCATCACTCAGCGCGAGACGAACCTGACGCGGGACGTCGTCACGGACGCAAGTGGCGGCTACAACGTGCCCAACCTGCTGCCGGGCACCTATCAGGTCGACGTCAAGCTTGCCGGCTTTTCGATATTCACCACGCGCGACATCGCCGTCCGCCAGGGGCTCGACGTCCGCGTCGACGCCAAATTGAAGCTCGGCACGCTCGAGGAGTCGATCATCGTGTCGGGCGAGGCGGCCGTTCTGCAAACCGAGAGCGCCGCGGTGCAGTCGCTGACGACGAGCAGAGAGCTGGAGACGATCCCCACCAGCGGCCGCGCCTGGCAAACGACGATCGCGCTGATGCCCGGTGTCGCGCAGCCCGATTACTCTCAGTCCGGAGGCAGCAACAACCCGACCAGGGCGATGGCGATCAGCATCAACGGCCAGCCGGCGAACAACACGGTCGTCCGGCTCGATGGCGTCACGCAGATTAATCAGTTCTTCCAGCAAATCCAGGCCTACAGTCCGAGTCTCGAGGCGATCGAAACGGTCAGCGTCGTCACCAACAGCTTCGACGCCGATCAAGGGATGGCCGGCGGCGCGTCGGTGAACGTGCAGGTCAAGAGCGGCACGAACCAGCTGGCGGGATCGCTGTTCGAGTACGCGCAAGACTACAAGATGAAGGCGAAGAATTATTTCCTGCCTGCCGGCGATCCGAAAGGCAGCGGCAGCGTCCACGTATTCGGCGGCACGGCCGGCGGTCCCATCGTCCGCAACAAATTCTTCTATTTCGGCAGCGTGGAGGCCACGCGCCAACGGACGACGGCTGGCACCGCGTTGTCGAACTCGGGGGCGAACGGTCTTCGCAATGTTCCGACGATGGCGATGCGCGCGGGGAATTTCTCCGGCACGAATACCGTCATTTACGATCCGCAGACTGGCAATGCGAACGGCTCGGGCCGAGTCCCATTTGCCTTTGCCAATTGCGGCCTCACATCGGTTAGCGATCCGCGATTCGACTCCTGCAATTACATCCCGGCGAACCGCATCAGCCCGACTGCGACGGCGGTCCTCGCCAAGCTGGTTCCACCGACACTGCCGGGATTTCAGTCCAACTACTACGCTACTAACAAGTACGACACGGACTACAGAAAGTACGACGGCAAGCTGACGTGGGTGCCGAATAACCGGACGACCGTCAACGGACGGCTCGGCTATGCGACAAGCTACGAGGACAGCGCACCCGCGCTGCCGTATGTGGATACCGATGGCACCGTCAAGAATGGCCCGGAGAACCCGATTTGGCAGGGGCGCATCTGGGACTCCACGGTCCACAGTCACTCGTTGGCGATCACCACCATCGTCTCCACTACGTTGGTCGTAGACGGCGTGTTCGGCTTTACGCGGACGGACATGCTCGCTCGCCCGCACACGGATGACTGCTGGGGAGATTTGTTCGCGATCCCGAACTCGTGTCAGCCGCCGTATGGCCGCAGCACGGCGGTCCCGGCGATGAATGTGGGAAACAACAACTGGTCGATCTCCGGCGGCGGCGAGCCGCGCGCGTATCGCGACCCGCAATGGGGCGCGAACCTGAACGCCGGCTGGACCAAAGGGAACCACAACGTGAAGTTCGGTGGAGAGTTGAAGCGTCTCCATCAGAACCACTACGAAACCCAGTCGCCGCAGTTCACGTTCAACGGCGGCCGCACCGCGCTGGGCCCGACGGGTTCGCTCAATAACTTCAACGCATTTGCGGACTTCCTCCTGGGCCAGGCGAACTCGCGCCGCTCGGAGATCATGACTCCGATGATCGGCATCGAGCAGACCGGCGACGATTTCCGGCCCGGGACGCTGCGGACATGGCAATTCGGGACGTACATCCGCGACCAGTTCGAGCTGAACAGCAAGATGACGGTGTCGGCCGGCGTGCGGTGGGAGTACTACCCGTTGTCGCAGCGGCGCGACCGCGGTCTCGAGGTGTTCGATTTCACCGCGAGACAGCTCCTCATCTGCGGCCAGGCCGGAATTCCGCAAACCTGCGGCGTCACGGTGGAAAAGAATCTCTTCACGCCCCGGCTCGGCTGGGCATATCGCCCCACCGACTCGACGGTCATTCGCGCCGGCTATTCGCGCAACCCGCAGAATGACACGTCGGGCAGAGAACAGATGCCGCCCTTTAACGCGTACCCGGCGACGATCATCTACACGGAAACGGCCGATACGTACAGCGCCATCGGGACGCTGGCACAAGGGTTCCCGATGGTGCCGGTCCTCGATCTGACCGTTGGGCGTCTGAACCCGGTCAACGCCGGGCTCACCACGTATCCGCTGAACGAGCAGTTCGTGCGAGGGACGATCTCGTCCTGGAACGTGAGCATGCAGCATTTGCTCCCGTACGACCACAGCCTCACGCTGGGCTATGTCGCCAATCGCCAGAACGGCCTCACGCGCCAGGTGAACCAGAACTACGGACGGCTCGGGGGAGGAAACGCGAGCCAACCGTACTCCTCGATAACCACCAGCTCGATCAACATCCAAGCCCCTGCCGGCAAAGTGAAGTACGACTCGCTGCAGGCGAGCGTGAGCAAGCGGATGAGCAGGGGGTTGCAGTACAGCGTCGCTTATACCTACGGCAAGACGATCGACTGGTGGGCCAATACGATCCCGCAGCCGGAGTACTGGTACCTGAATAAGGCGGAGACGGGTGTGCCGCACACGCTCAACACGTCGGTGATTTATGAGCTGCCATTCGGCACCGGCAGGAAATTCCTGACGGAGGGCGTCCTGTCCAACATCTTCGGCGGTTGGCAGACCAACGCGTTCTTCAGCGCGCGATCGGGCGCGCCGTTCAGCGTCACCGCCAACGCTGCGTCTCTCAATGCGGGCGTTGGCACCAATCAGCTCGCCGATCAGGTGAAAGAGGACGTGGAGATCTATGGCTTTGAGAACGGCGGCGCGTTTTTCGACGTGCTGGCGTTCAAGCCGGTGACCGAGGTCCGCTTTGGCACCGCGGCGGTGAATTCGATGCGCGGGCCCGGCTGGGCGAATCTCGACATGAGCCTCTTCCGCACCTTTGCGCTGCGGTCGAACATGAACCTGCAGCTGAGGGTCGAGGCGCTCAACGTGACCAACACGCCCCATTTCGCGAATCCGGCGTCGAACGTCTCGAATCTCCAGTTGAACCCGGATGGGACGGTGAGGAACCTTAATGGGTTCGGTGTGATCACGTCGACGACCCGCGTGGGGCGCCAGTATGACGAGCGGGAGTGGAGGCTTGGGGCGAGATTGACGTTCTAGGCTTGGGGCGAATGGGAGGCGCCGTTTGTCTCAATATGTCGCGCGGAGGGCTACGGGACCGCCAAAGCACGTTCCAGGGTGCAACTTCGTCGCACTCATGGCGCGCCCGCGTGCGACAATAAATGTCTACCGAGGAGTGTGCATGACGCAAAGGTTTGGCGCCGTTTTACTGGTGTGTGCGGCCATCGGGACGGGCTTCGCCACGCGCACGCTGAACGGCCAGGCGCAGGTTTCGCAGGCGCAGGCGGCCGAGTTTCAACAGGACGTGCTTCCGGTGCTCGCGAAAAGCTGCCTGGGATGCCATAACGAGAAGGCTCAGGCCGGCAAGCTGAACCTGGAGCCGCTGCGCGATCCCGCGACCACGGCAACGCACACGGCCGTCTGGCAGAGCGTGCTCGAAAAACTGTCGGCCGGGGCGATGCCTCCTCCAACCGCGAAACCGCTGGCCGACGCCGAGCGCGCCGCGGTCATCGGATGGATCAAAAAGCTTCCGGGACTGACCGCTGCGACGCCGAGCGAACCGATGGCGGGGCGTGTGACGGCGCGGCGCCTGAATCGCGTCGAGTACAACAACACGGTTCGTGATCTGCTGGGTGTTGCCGCGCGGCCTGCCGACGAATTTCCAGTCGACGACTCGGGCTATGGCTTCGACAACAACGGCGACGTGCTGTCGGTATCGCCGATGTTGATGGAGAAGTACATGCAGGCGGCGGAGAAGATCTCGCGCCTGGCCGTGTACGGCGAGGTCGTTCCGCCGAAGCCGACGCGTCTCGTACGGTTGATGAACCGACGATCGCAGGACGCGTACGACGTGCTTACGGAAGGGAACTCGGGCATGTATCTGCCTTATTCCCTTCGCGGTGCGATGTACGGGAACTTCACGTTCCCCGTCGATGGCGAGTACGAGTTCCGTCTGCGCATTGCGAATTTCCGCGGCGACGACGCCGACATCACCGACGAAGAGCGAGCCCGCCGCGCCGAAGAACGGCGAAAGTTGTTTGAAGCCCGCAGGCTGGAGCGGGAGAAAGCCGCCGCCGCGGCTGGGACGCCGGCTGGCGCGGCACCTGCGCAGGGCGGACGAGGATTTGGGCCCCGTCGAGAGCCTACGCCCGAGGAGCTGAAAGCGCGCGACGAAGCCGCACGAAAAGCGGCGCCGCCGCGCAAGCTGATACTGACGGTCGATGGTGCTCAGGTGATCTCGACCGTCATCGAAGGTACCGGCACCTTCGGATATTCACAGGGTGAATTCACCGAGCGCGCGACCGTGAAAGCGGGCGAACGCTTCATCCGGGCGTCGTACCCGGAGCTGGCGGACCTCGATAGCCCCCTTCAGAACATCAACCCCGACATGCGGCGCGGTCTCTTCGTCGATTACCTCGACATCGTCGGTCCGTTCAATCCGAGCAAGGAGCCGCCCGCGAGCTACAAGAAGATCTTCATCTGCAATCAACAGACTCCGCAGTGCGCAAAAACGATTCTGAGCACCTTGATGGAGCGGGCCTACAGGCGACCGGTGACTGAAGACGAGCTGAAGTCGAAGCTCGATCTCGTTGCGTTGGCGCGGAAGGAAGGCGATACGTTCCAGGAAGGTATCCGTCTGGCGCTCCAGGCGATTCTGGCGTCGCCGAGCTTCCTGTTCCGTGTCGAAGCGAATCCCAGGCTGAGGGCCGAGGTCGAACCGCAGAAGGCGCCGACTGTACTCGCCCGTATGCAAAGCGCGCCGTCGCGCGCCCCTGTTGCAACTGAGCGTCCGGTCAGCGACATCGAGCTTGCGTCGCGACTCTCGTATTTCCTCTGGGCGAGCATGCCTGACGAAGAACTGATGCGGGCAGCCAAGTCGGGCACGCTGCGACAGCCCGCGGTGCTCGAGGCTCAGGTACGCCGGATGATGGCCGACCCCAAGGGTTACAACCTGGTGGAGAACTGGGCTGCCCAGTGGCTGCAGCTTCGAAACCTCGGCCGGACGAAACCGGATCCCAAGCGGTTCCCGACCGTTGACGACGAATTGCTCGACTCGATGCGCAAGGAAACGAGCATGTTCGTCGACACGATCATCAAAGAGGATCGCAGCCTTCTCGACTTCATCGACGCGCCGTTCACCTTCGTCAACGGTCCGCTGGCGCGCCACTACGGCATCAAGGGTGTCGACGGGGAGGAGTTCCAGCGTGTAACGCTCGACGGCGAGCAGCGCAGTGGCGTCCTCACGCAGGGGGCGATCCTGACCGTTTCCTCGTATCCCACCCGCACGTCACCTCCGGTTCGCGGCAAGTGGGTGATGGAAAATCTGCTCGGCACGCCTCCGCCTCCACCGCCCGATAACGTGCCGTCACTGAACGACGCGAACATCGGGACCGAAGTGTCGCTACGCGAGCGTCTCGAGCAGCATCGCCGCGATCCGAGCTGTTCCCCCTGCCACATGCTGATGGATCCGCTCGGCTTCGGCCTTGAAAACTACGACGCGGTCGGCGCCTGGCGTACGCACGACGGGAAGTTTCCCATCGAGACGGCGGGTACGCTGCCCGGAGGGCAGACCTTTACGGGGTCGAAAGGATTGAAGGAAATCCTGAAGACCAAATCGGACGCGTTCGTGCACAACGTCACGGAAAAGATGCTGACCTACGGCCTTGGCCGCGGGCTCGAGCGTTTCGATCGTCCGACCGTCGAGACGATCACCCGGCAGTTGAAGGCGAGCGATTACAGGTTTTCGGCGCTCGTCATGGAAGTCGTGAAGAGCAGACCGTTTCAGATGCAGACTGTGGAGGGCGCGAGACCATGAATCTGATTTTCAAGAAGCAGCTTCCAAGACGCACGTTTCTGCGTGGCATGGGCACCGTCATGGCCCTGCCGCTGCTTGACGCCATGGTGCCGGCGTTCGTGAAGGCGGCCGGTGCGGCGCCCACGCGCCTGGCGATTCTGTATTTCCCGAACGGCGTCCAGATGGACACGTGGGCCATCAAGAGCGACGCGCAAATCGCCGCGCTCCCGGAAGCGCTGCCTCGCACGCTGGCGCCGCTGACGAAATACCGCAACGACATCACCGTGCTGAACGGTCTGACCGTCGATGGCGGCCGCGCGCATGGCGACGGTCCCGGCGATCACGGCCGCGCGGGCGCGAGCTACCTGACGGGTGCACATCCCAAGAAGACCTTCGGCAAGGATCTGCAGGCTGGCGTGTCGATGGATCAATATGCGGCGAGCGTCATCGGCAGCCAGACGCGCTTCGCGTCGCTCGAGCTCGGATGCGAAGAGGGCATTCAGGGCGGCAATTGCGACAACGGCTACAGCTGCGCGTACAGCAACAGCATCTCGTGGCGTACTCCTTCGACGCCGAATCCTCCCGAGATTCGTCCTCGCGCCGTCTTTGAGCGCCTCTTCGGCGCCGGCGAGATCGAGCGCGATCCGGTGAAGCGGGCGAGGAAAGAGAAGTACCAGAAGAGCGTGCTCGATTCCGTGCTGCAGGACGCGAAGCGTCTCGAGAACGCCGTGAGCGTCTCCGATCGCCGGAAGCTGGACGAGTATCTGTACGCGGTTCGCGACATCGAAACGCGCATCCAGAAGACGGAGAGCGAGAGCGCGCTGGATCCCGAGATGGACCGGCCGTCGCCGAGCGTGCCCGAGAACTACAACGAGCACACGCGCATCATGTTCGACCTGATGGCGACCGCGTTCCAGACCGACTCGACGCGCATCATCACGTTCCTGATGGCCATCGAGCAGAGCAACCGCGCGTATCGCGAAATCGGGATCGCCGATTCGCATCACGGCCTGACGCACCATGGCGGCGACAAGGAAAAGATCGAGAAGTGCATTCTCATCAATCAGTACCAGATCGAGCAGTTTGCGTACTTCATCGACAAGCTGAAGGCGACGCCGGATGGTGACGGCACGCTGTTCGATCACATCATGGTCAACTACGGCAGCGGTCTCAGCAAGGATCACGATCACGACGACCTGCCGACCGTCATTACCGGCAAGGGCAACGGCCTGTTCAATCTGGGCCGGCACGTGACGTATGCGACCGAGACACCGCTCGCCAACCTGCACGTGGCGATGATGAACAAGATGGGCATCCCCGCCGAGACGTTTGCCGACAGCACAGGCAAACTCGGGTATCTGTCGGATCTCTAGGGATTGGGGATTAGGGATTAGGGATTAGAGTCGAGACAAACAGGAGATCAAGAGATTAGGAGACGTATCGCTCCTGAACTCCTGGTCTCCTGTTTTCTTGTACGTAGTGTCCGGCTTTAGCCGGACCTGGAGCAGCAGCCATGTTGCGTGTCATGTTGATCGGGTGCCTCGCGGCGTTGGCCGCGTTCTTCTCTTCCCCCGCACACGCGATGGACCGCGCGGCCATGGATCAGTTGCTGGCCATGGCGAAGTCGCGATCCGATGCCCCCGAGTTCCGGGAGGCGGTGGTCAAACGGCTCGGGGAGGCTCCAATCAAGAGCGGAGAGGCGTTCGACTCGAATGGCCCTGACTTCGTGTGGGCCGTGGAGACCGCCGCGCAGCCAACGCTCGTCGTCGACGATCAGCCCGTCGGCGCCATGCGGCGCATCGCCGGAAGCAATCTGTGGTTCTACTCCGGACAGTTGCGCGTCGGCACATCGCATCGGTTCCACTACCTCATCGACGGGAAGAAATTCGGCGGCTCCTATGACGTGCCTGCGTATGGGCCGCTCTCGTACACGCGTCCTGGAGTGCCGCAGGGCCGCATCTCGGAGAAGCTCGTGCACACGAGCAAGCTCTACGGCGGCATGCAAAGCAACTACTGGATCTACGTGCCGGCGCAGTACAACCCGGCGGTGCCTGCCGCGCTGATGGTCTGGCAGGACGGCGAGCGGTACATCACCCGGAATGTGGAAGAGCAGTGCCGGCTGTGCCCCAGCCTGTACCGGCTGCACGAGGTCACCGACAACCTGATTCACGACAAGAAGATTCCGGTGATGATCCACGTCTTCGTCTCACCGGGCACGCTCGACGGCAAGAGCCTGCGCGCGGCGCTCTACGACACGATGTCGGACAAATACTCGCAGTTCCTGCGCGAAGAGCTGCTGCCGGAGGTATACGCGAAGTACAACATCCGTCGCGACGCGTACAGCCGCGCGATTCAAGGGCAGTCGTCGGGCGGCATCGCCGCCTTCACCGTCGCGTGGAACCATCCGGACGACTTCAGCCGCGTCTACACGGTGGTGGGCAGCTTCGTCGCGATCGGGTGGAGGCCAGGGGAGATCGACGGTGGAAACGTCTACCCGTTCAAAGTGCGCCGCGAGCCGAAGCGGAACCTTCGGGTGTGGATGAACGACGGCTCGGAGGATCAGGAGACCAACCCAGGCAGCTGGCCGCTGCAGAACATCCAGCTCGCGAACTCACTGAAGATGAAGGGATACGATTTTCACTTCAGTTTCGGCGGCGGCACCCATCACGCCGCGCTCGCCGTCTCCGAGCTCCCGGAGTGTCTCACGTGGCTCTGGCGCGACTACGACCCGGCGAAGACCGAGCAGACCTTCGAGCAGAGCGCGGAAGAGCAGGCGAAGCCGCTCTTCCGGGTGCGTATCTACAACCGGTAGCCTGCTCGGGCTCCCTTCTTCCTTTGTAGCGGCACTTTCAACACGAAGACACGAAGAGCACGAAGACACGATGTAAATGCGTGTCACGCGTTTCATCGCGTCTTGAGGGGCTTCGATTGCGCCGGCTTGCGGAGCAAGCCGGGCCGCGGGGTGAACAACGGCGAAAACATGAATCACTGAATCGGGATCGATTCATGTTTTGCCGTTGTTCACCCCGCGGCGCCGATGGCGCGCAATCGAAGCGTACCTTCGAGTCTTCGCGTTTATTTCCGGTAGCGATTCATTCCCGCTAGCATCTCTGCGGCGCTGTGTCTTTGCGGTGAGACGCCTTCAGAGCGAGGGCTGGGCGGCCTCGCGTTTCACCCACTTGTAGGCGGCGACCGAGTTTCTCCAGAAGTACTTCTCCGCGAGCGCACGCGGTTTGGACGCGAAGTATGCCTTCGCGATCGTGAACACCTGATCGACGGGTGCCACGCCGTCGCTGTTCGGCCAGTCGCTCCCGAACAGGATGCGATCGTCGCCGAAGGTGGCGACGAGGAGATCGAGCTTGTCGCGGTAGCTGTTGATGTCGGTCGATACCTTTCCGTCGACCCGTCGGAGGATCGCCGACAGCTTGACGTAAACCTGCGGCCGTTTGGCGAACTCTTTGAGCGCGGCTGCGTACGCCGGCCGCTCGTCGGGCGTGGGCTCGAAGTTGGGCAGATGATCCAGAACGATGCGCAGGCTGGGGACCTTGTCGCTGATCTTGAGCATCGACTGCAGTAGCACCATCTGCGGGTTGGCCGTGTCGAGCACGAGATCGGCATCGGCCAGCAATTTCAGGCCGTCGATGAACACCGGGTTATCGGCCTGCTTGGCGATGTCACGTCCCCAGAGATTCCCGTAGCGGATCCCGCGGAAGAGCGGGTGCTTCCTGTAACGATCGAAGTACTCCTTGAATTCCGGTTTGTCAGGTTCCAGGTTGCCGACGACGCCGACGATGATCGTGTCGCGTTGCGCGACATCGAGCACCCAGAGGTTGTCCTCGACCCACGGGCTCGCCTCCACTTTGATCGCGCCCACCGCGCCCAACGGCATCGCCAGCTTTCGATAGCGATCGGGGTACGCGGCAATTGGCGCGACGCCGGCCACGCGGGGACCGCTGTAGGGCGCGCCCTGCGGCCGATTGGGATCGAACAGGTGGATGTGCGTGTCGATGATGGGAATCGCCGCGCCCTGTGCAGCGGCATGCTGCGGCCTCGCGGCAACGGCCGTCGCTGCGACGCCAGCCAGAAAGTCCCTTCGTGTCACCGTGGTCATGAGCGCCCGGCAGGATACGTCCAGGTGTATCAAGTGTCAACACTCAACTCCGGAGGTTGCACCGTAAATTCAATAAATTGTATCTGGAACGGCGCTGTCGTGCGGCCTGCGGCGTTCGGGAATGCCACTAAAGTGTTGACACTTCGGCACCCGTGACCTATGCTCCGCGCTTCAATTCTTTTTGTCGGAAAAGATCTGCCCGCGGGCGTTGCGGGCACTGAGGAGGACGCATGAAACGGGCAGTCTGGCGCGGTGTGGTTCTGTTCGTATCGCTGGTGCTGGTGTCCACGCCGGTGTCGGCGCAGGTGCTCTACGGATCGATCGTGGGCACCGTCACCGATGAGTCGAATCTCGCGGTGCCTGGAGCCACCGTCACGATCACCCACGCCGAGACCAATCAGGTGCGAGAGACGACGAGCAACGAAACCGGAAACTACGCGTTTCCCAACGTGGCCGCCGGCACCTATGCGGTCCAAGTGACGCTGCCGGGTTTCCAGACCTTCCAGTCGAAGGACATTGCGGTCCGGCTGAACACCGCCGTCCGCGTCGATGCCCGCCTCACGGTCGGCGCGCTCCAGGAATCGGTGCAGGTGTCGGCCCAGTCGGTGCTGCTGCAGACCGAAACCGCCGCTGTGCAGACGCAGACGACGAGTCAGCAGCTGCAGAACCTGCCCATCAACGGACGCAGCTTTCAGAGCATGCTCACGTTGACGCCGGGCGTGGCCCAGCCGAACTACTTCCAGACCGGCGGCATCAACAACCCGGCGCGATCGATGCAGGTGACGGTCAACGGCGCGCCGAACTCGAACACGGTCTTCCGTCTCGACGGCGTCAGCGCGACGAATCAGTGGATTCAGGGCCTGCAGGCGTATACGCCGGCCATCGAAGCGATTGAAACCGTCAACGTGGTCACCAACAGCTTCGACGCCGAGCAGGGCATGGCCGGCGGCGCGTCGGTGAACGTGCAGATCAAGAACGGCACGAACACGCTGCACGGCTCGGCCTTCGAGTACTTCTCGCACGCCGGGCTGCGGTCGCGCAATTACTTCCTGCCCGCCGACCAGGAAAAAACGAAGGATACCAAGAACGTGTTCGGCGGCACCGTCGGCGGGCCGATCAAGCGCGACAAGGTGTTCTACTTCGTCAGCCTCGAAAACACGACGCAGCGGGCGATTGGCGGGCCGTATGTGACGCAGGCTACCGGCTCGGCGTCGCAGTTCCTGACGATCCCGACGGCGGCGATCCGGTCCGGCAACTTCAGCGGCACAGGCTCGGTCATCTACGACCCGGCGACCGGCAACAGCCTCGGGCAGAACCGGGTGCCGTTCGCGTTTGCGAACTGCGGCATTTCCTCGACCACCGATCCGCGCTTCGACTCGTGCAACTTCATTCCGGCCGCTCGCATCAACCAGGTGTCGAAGAACATTTTGAGCCACCTGCCGCTGCCGCAGATAGCTGGCAACGCGAACAACTACTTCGCCGTGCCGACGTTCAATACCGATTTCTACAAGCTGGACTCCAAGGTCACCTGGAACGTGAGCAACCGGCTCAACATGAACGGCCGGTTCAGCTATCTTCCGGAAAGCGAGCTGGCCGGCGGGTTGTATGGCGATGAGGGCGGCGTCAACCCGCTCGCCGTCGGGACGCTGCTCGACTCGAACATCAGCAGCGCCGCCGTGTCGGTGACGCACATCACGTCGGCGACCTTTGTCATCGACGGCCTGTTCGGATTCACGCGGCAGCACACCTATCAGCAGCCGCCAGGCGATCCGAACACGTGCTGGGGTGACGTCGTCGGCATCCTCAACGCCTGCCAGCCGCCGCTGCAGCGTGACTACGCCATGCCCCGCGTCGACATCTCCACGCCGTCGTGGAGCTCGTACGGGAATGGCATCCGCGTCAACGACAACACGGGCTCGGTCTTCGACTACCTCGACCCGCAATGGCAGTGGGTCATCAATGCCGGCTGGAACAAGGGCGTCCACAACGTCAAGTTCGGGTTCGACCTGCACCGGCTGCACATGAACCACTACGAGATCACGGCGCCGAGCTTCAGCTTCACCGGTGGTGCATCGGCCCTCAATGCGACGGGCGCCGCCGCGCCGACGCTGTTCAACGGCTATGCCGACTTCCTGCTCGGGCTGCCCATCACGCGCAACACCGCGCTGCAGAACCCGCTGCTGACCGAGGACGGCGGGGGCAGCAACGAGCAGTCGGCCACGCTCCGATCGTGGGAATACGGCCTCTACATCCGCGACCAGTTCCAGTTGACGCGCAACCTGACCGTTTCGGCCGGCGTGCGCTGGGAATACTACCCGGTGCCGCAGCACGTCGATCGCGGCGTCGAGGTCTTCGATTTCACCACCAACCGCCTGATGATGTGCGGGCTGGGGAGCAATCCAATCGACTGCGGTGTGAAAGTCCAGAAAGATCTCTTCACGCCCCGCATCGGTCTCGCCTACCGGGCCGGCGAGTCCATGGTGTTCCGCGCCGGGTACTCGCGCAATCCGCAGAACGACAACATGATCGGCACGCGCATGCGCAACTTCCCGGTCAACGTGCAGATCAACGACGTCGCCGCCGGAGGCAACAACTTCACCCCCGTGGGCAGCTTCAGCACCGGATACAGCCTGCTGCCGATTCTCGACCTCAACCAGCCCCTGCTCGAGGTTCCGGCCGGCGTCAACATCACGACGAACGAGGTCGGCGACTACAAGCGCGGCGTCATCAGCACCTTCAACGCGACGGCTCAGAGAGTGCTGCCCCGCAACCTGACGGCGCAGATCGGCTACGTGGGCAGCCGCCAGAACGGGATGGCTCGGAGCCAGAACCTCAACTACAGCCAGATCGGCGGCGGCAACGCGAGTTTGCCGTTCAACCAGCCCGGCCTGGCCGGTGGATTCCGGACGACGGCGCAGGTGAACACGGTGCGTCCGCTCGGCCGGGTCAAGTACGACGCGCTGCAGGCGAGTGTGGTTCGCCGGATGGTCAATGGTCTCGGGATGACTGGGGCTTACACCTACGCCCACTCGACCGATTGGTGGGCGGGCGGCATTCTCATTCCGGAGTACTGGCATCTCAACAAGGGCACGCAGGGTGGCAACAACCGGCATAAGCTCGATATCTCGGCGACCTACGAGCTGCCGTTCGGCGAAGGGCGCAAATACGCCAACAGCCCCGGCTTCGCCAGCGCGCTGCTGAAGGATTGGCAGGTGAACACCTATTTCACGGCGTTCACGGGCACGCCGTTCACGGTGACCGCGGCTGCCGCGTCGCTGAACGCGAACAGCCCTCAGGTGGCCGATCAGGTGAAATCCGACGTGGAAATCCTTCACGAGGTCGGCGCGAACGGCACGTGGTTCGACCCGACGGCTTTCAAGCCGGTCACCGAGGCGCGTTTCGGAACGGCGGGTTTCAACACGCTTCGCGGGCCGGCATACGCGAACCTAGATCTGAGCGTGTTCCGCACGTTCCCCTTGAAGCAGTCGATGACCTTCCAGGTCCGGCTGGAGATCTTCAACCTGACCAATTCGGCGCACTTCGTGAATCCCAACGCCACTATTCAGAACGTCTCGTACAACCCCGACGGATCCATCCGCCTCCTCAACGGATTCGGCTCGATCACGGGCACCAACAACGTCGGTCGCGAGTACGACGAGCGCTACATGAGGCTCGGTGTGAGGTTCAATTTCTAGTTCGAGCGCACGCCTCCGCCACGGCTTCGGCGAGGCCCGCCTCCGCCAAGGCTTCGGCGAGGCAAGCAAGGGGGTTGAGATGGCAGCCATAAGACTCCTGACCGTTCTCGCGCTGGTGGCCGGGCTGGCCACCAGCGCCTTCGCGCAAAGTGACCGCGGCACCATCACGGGAACCGTCGTCGATCCCGACGGCAGCGTCGTGCCGGGTGCGAGCGTGGTCGCCGAAAACCCCGAAAACGGCGCCAGGTACGAAACGGTGACCACGCAGACGGGCAACTACACGCTGGTGCAGTTACCCGTCGGCACCTACCATCTCAACATCGAGCTGACGGGCTTCGGCCGCTTCCGCCAGGAAGGGATTCGCATCTTCGTCGGCCAGACGGCTCGCATCGACGCGAAGCTCCAGGTTGGCAACCTCTCGGAAGAGGTCGACGTCGTCGCCGACGCGTCTCTGCTCGACACCCAGAGCGCGGAAATCGCGTCGAGCGTGACGAGCGAGAACCTCAACTCGCTTCCGCTCAATTTCGGCGCGCGCGGCAACTTCGCTGCCGCGGCGATTCGCAATCCGTACTCGTTCGTGACGCTTGTTCCGGGCGGGAACATTTCGTCCTACAGCTCATTGAAGGTGGGCGGCGCGCCGCTCAACACGTTCCAGATTCGCGTCGAAGGCATGGAAGCGAACAACCATCGCCTGATGATTCGCGTCGATCAGGTGCAGCCCTCCGTCGAGTCCCTCGAAGAGATGACGGTGCACACCAGCAACTTCGCCGCTGAGTACGGACAGGTGGCGGGGGGCATTTTCAATCTCACGGCGAAATCCGGGACAAATACGTACCGTGGAAGTCTCTTTGATTACTACGTGAACGAAAAACTCGGCGCCGGCATCCCATTTACCGACGACGGATCCGGAAACCTGGTGAAACCGCCGAATCGCCGGAACAATTTCGGTGGAAGCCTGGGCGGACCGATCACGCTGCCGCGCGTGTACGACGGGCACAACCGCACCTTCTTCTTCTACAGCTTCGAGCAGTTCCGCCAGGTAGAGACTCGCAGCGGCCTCCTGCAGACGATGCCGACCGACAGGATGCGGAATGGCGATTTTGGTGAGGCATTGACGGGGCGGCAGCTCGGTGTCGATCCACTCGGCCGGCCGATCATGGAGAACGCCATCTACGATCCGCGCACGACGCGCGTCGTCAACAGCCAGGTCGTCAGGGATCCGTTCCCAAATAACGTGATTCCGCGCGAGCTCCTCGATCCGGTGTCCTTGAAGATCCAGGCCTACGTCCCCAGAGCGACGCGAGCCGGGATGATCAACAACTGGGATCAGTCGTTCCCCGCGGACACGATCAAGTCGATCTCGACGATTAAGGTCGACCACAACTTCACAGGCAATAACAAGCTGTCGGGCTACTATTCACGGTATTGGGGGCCGCACTACAACGGATCGGACGGCCTGCCGATTCCCATCACAAAGGTGCGGCATTTCGAGACGTCCACCCACACGTTGCGCCTGACGTACGACTGGGTGCTCTCGCCGACCACTCTGGTGAACACCCGCGTCGGCTACGTACGCCACTGGAACCCGGACTTCGGATTGCCTGAGGTTCGTGAGTACGATCCGGTTGCAGGTCTCGGCCTCGTGGGCGCTGTCAACGGCATCGGGTTCCCAGTCATCGGCAACATGTTCACCCAGACGGGCGGCGGCATGTCTGAGGGCCTCGCCGTTGCCGGCAGCCTGCCCGCGACGAAGAAGCCGCAGGCGCTCATCAACATCACCCATTCGCGCAGCACCCACACCTTCAAAGCCGGGTTCGAGTGGCGCAACGACATCTTCAGCAATCCGCAGATACACGGCTCTCACGGTCAGTACACGTTCAACAACCAGCAGACCGCGTTGCCCTCGACGCAGGGGCAGAATCTCGGCGGCGGCGCTGTCGGGCTGCCGTACGCGAGCTTCCTGCTCGGAATGGTGAACACTGCGTTTGTGTCCAATCCGACGGATCCGAATTGGCTGAAGCCCGCAGTGTCGGTGTTCCTGCAGGACACGTGGCGCATGAAATCAGCGCTGACGATCGACTACGGTCTCAGGTGGGATCGACAGGCGTACGGCTACGAGCAGGACGACCGCCGCAGCATGTTCTCCCCCGATGTTCCCAACCCGGCGGCAGGCGGCCTGCTCGGCGCCACGATTTATGAAGGAGAGGGCGCGGGGGCTTGCAACTGCCGGTTCGTGAAGACCCACCCGAACTCGTTTGGACCGCGTGTCGGTGTGTCTTATCAAATCAACCCGAAGACCGTCCTTCGAGGAGGATGGGGTATCACGTACGCCCAAACCGGCCTCGGTCAAGCGGACGGAGGGTCGACTCTGGGTGCTGGCGGCTGGAACACGTTCAACTTTCAGTCTCCCGCCTACGGTGAGCCGGGCGCCCTGCTGCGCACCGGGCTGGTGTACGACAGGGATGCCCTGTTCGAGGTTAAAAACGACGCTGGCATTCGCCCGTCGCCGGGTCAGGTCGACTCGCCTCCGCAGTGGATTCATCCCGACGCCGGCAAGATGCCGTTTCTCAACCAGTGGAGCGTCTCGCTGCAGCGCGAGATTACCCGCGACGTTGTTGTCGACGTCGCGTATGTCGGCAACAGGGGTAAGGGGTTCACTGCCAACAACCTGATCAACCTGAATGCGATCACCGACGAGCGGCTGCGATCGTTCGGCCTCGACCTCAACAACGCCGCCGACCGGGCGCTGCTGAACTCGCGCGTGGATTCAGCGCTGGCCGCATCGCGCGGCTTCAACAAGCTGCCGTATGCCAGTTTCTCCGGCGCGAACACGGTCGCGCAGAGCCTGAGGCCCTTCCCGCAGTTCGGCGCGATCCAGTCGCTCGGCGTGCCGCTCGGCGAGAGCAAGTACGACTCGCTGCAGGTGAAGGCGAACAAGCGGTACTCGCACGGCCTGAACCTGACGGCGACCTTCACGTGGCAGAACGAGCGCACGAACATGCTCTCGGACAACGCGTTTTACAACCGTCCCGTCGACGAGTTCTTCGTGTCCGAGCTGTCGGAGCCGTTGATTACGGTCGTGGCGTTCAGCTACCAGGTACCTGAAGTCGGCAGCAACAAGTTCGTCCGCGCGTTGGCCAGCGGGTGGACGTTCGGGGGGATGGTGCGGTACGCCAGCGGTCTCCCGATTCCGGCGCCGGCCACGCAGAATCAGATCAACGCGCTCGTGTTCGAGAGCAGCAGGATGAACCGGGTCGAGGGCGAGTCGTTGTACCTGAAGGACCTCGACGGCGGTGACTACGATCCGAACCAGGATTTCGTCCTCAATCCGGCCGCCTGGGCCAATCCGGCCGCCGGCCAGTTCGGCTCCACGCTGCCTTACTATGACGACTTCCGGTACCAGCGCCGTCCGGACGAACAGCTCAGCATCGGCCGGAGCTTCCAGGTCCACAACCGGTCGAGGCTGGAGATTCGCGCAGAATTCTTCAATGCGTTCAACCGCATTCAGTTGAATAATCCTGACGCGGCCAATCCGCTCCAGACGCAGCAGCGCAACGCGCAAGGCGTGCCCATTTCGGGCTACGGACGGATCAACACCGGATCGGTGTACGGACCACCGCGCAGCGGACAGATTGTCACGCGATTCTCCTGGTAGAACTACGACAGGGATTAGGGATTAGGGATTGGGGATTAGGGATTAGGCCAGCGACGCATGCCGCACTGAGCAGATCGCTGCAGCGAGCTTGCGCCGAGCGCGAGAGCGCGAGGTGGCTGGTCGTGGGGGTGGGGCCCCACGACACACTAAGAAAAGTCGTGGGGTGGGGCCCCGCGACGGACTAAGAAAAGAGGACACATGAACCGGAGAGACTTTCTGAATGCGGCGGCGCTGGCGGCCGGCGGGACGATGATCGTGGGATCGCAGGAGCTCGAAGCTCAGAACGGCGCATCCGCGCCGGCGGGTGCGCAGGGCCCGACGCCGCCCACACCGAAGCACGCCTACAAGATGCGGCCGGCGAAGGTCGAGATTCTGTTCAAGGCTCCCGGCCTGTCGGGCAACGGGATGCAGTGCACCGAAGAAGGCATCTGGACGATCGACATCGCGGGCAGCCGTGGGGAAACGCCCGGAAGATGCAAGGTGTATCTCTCGAGCTACGACGGAAAGAAGCTGCGCGAGCTGTCGCCGGAAGGCACCGGGCCGAGCGGCATCGGCGTAGATGAGGACAACCGCACGATTTGGATCGGTTCGACCTACAGCCGCGAGATCATCCGCTCGGATGCCAAGACCGGCGAGACGATCGAAAAGCACTTCACTCCGGGCGCGGGCGTCATCTATCGCAGAACGACCGACATCGCCGCCCGGCCCGATACCTACGGCCAGAAGGCGCGAACGGAAGCGGGGATTCCCGCGCGAGGGGGAGCCGCTGCAGGAGGCAGGCGCGGCGGCGGTGGCGGTCGCGCTGTCGAGCCCGGCCAGAACACCGGTCAGGGCACGAGTGATGGTCTGGGCGTCGGCCGCGGCGGCGCAATTTCTGGAAATCCCGGACCTCCCGCTCCAGGAACCGGCGCGCACGGACAGCAGACGCAGAACGGCAAACTGTGGATGGCGGTGCCTCCGGGGCGGATGATCTATCGCGTCGACCCGAAGACGTGGACCGTCGAGCACATGTTTCCGACCGTCGGGTTTCGTCCGCACGGCATCGGCATCGAGTCGCCCGACGCGCGGCATCTCTGGGAGTCGGACACGAACATGGGCGCCTTCTTCAAGCGCGACATGGTGACCGGCGAGATCGTGGACGCGATCGTCCTCCCAGACGGCTCGCCGTTTCCGCACGGCATGTCGGTCTTTCAAGGGTACATCTATTGGGTCGACGACATCGGCAACGGCATCGCGCCCGTCTGCCGCTGCAAGATCTGAGACCGCTCAGAACAGAAGGGTAGGAGCGTAGGAGAATTCCCTTTTAGCAGGGAATTCCTTCTACTCTCCTAATCTCCTGTTCGAAGATCTGAACCGGAATCAGGAACCGGAATCCGGAACCTTCCACCGGGACTCCGAAGAAACCGTCAGCGCTCAGCGCGCCGATCGTGAGGCTCGCGCGGCGAGAGAGACGGCGCCCGAGGCCGATGATTCGGCGCCGGTCGCGAGGCGGATGGCGGCCCGCACGGTGGTGGGATCGTGTTCGGGAGCGTGATGGGTCAAGACCGTCAAGGCGGTCCTCGCCAGGTGACGGGCGAGGTGGGCCGCCGCAAGGGCGGCGTCTCCACCCGCGGACGCTTCGAAGATCGCCTTGTGCTCGTCGGCGGCGATCGACAGCGCGCGCGGCACGCCTTTGATGTACAGCCACCGGTACCGATCGGCGTGGTCGTAGAGCTCGCGGATCGTGCGCATCAGCCGGTCGCCTGCGTGGGCGAGCAGCGTAAAGTGAAATTCGCGGTCGACGCCCTGCCATTGGCGAAGATCGTGGCCGGCGAGTGCTTCCATGCGGCGGAGACAGCCGCGCAGTGCGTCGATATCGCGCTTGGTGAAGCGCGGGACGTTGATGCGAATCGCGAGCGACTCGTGAACGATCCGCATGGCGTACAGTTGCTCGAGGTCGTCGATGGAGAACGACGAGACGCGCCCGCGGCGGTTGACCTCGGCCTCGACGAGGCCTTCGCGCTGCAGCATGCGCACGGCTTCGCGGAGCGGCCCGCGGCTGACGCCGAGCTGGCTGGCGAGTTGAACCTGGGACAGCGATTCGCCGGGGGGCAGCGCTCCGTTGAGGATCGATTCCCGGAGGCTGCTGTAGACCGTCCACGTCATGTCGCGCGACTTTCGCGTGCCGGCGCGCAGCACCGCCGGTGCCGGCGTCAGTGGCTTGGCTTTGGCAGGAAGAATCTGGCGGCGGCGCTTGTCGGCGCCGTGGCGCGTTTCGGTCACGGCTGCCCGGAGTATAACATCGGGAATACGGCAGACGGCCGTGAGTTATAGTGTCAACACTTTTGTCACGGCCAGCCCCGAATTGAGGCGAAAGAGACGAAGAAAGCCCGGCAGATGTCGATTAAGTGTTGACACTATGGCGTACAGCCCGTACGCTCGATGGTCGTTATCCCGGCAGGAAGCCGGCCGTGAGGCACGGACAGTTCAATGAGCGTCAAAGTCGCGATCATCGGCAGCGGCAACATCGGCACGGACCTGATGATCAAGGTCCTCCGCACATCAGGGCAGCTCGAGATGGGCGCGCTCGTCGGCATCGATCCGGACTCTGACGGATTGGCCCGCGCGCGCCGGTTGGGCGTGCCTGTGACGTCCGACGGCATCGAGGGTCTCGTCCAGATGTCGGGCTTCGACGACATCGCGATCGTGTTCGACGCGACGTCGGCCGGCGCGCACGCGCGCCACAACGCCGTGCTGCGCGGCCATTCGAAACAGGTCGTTGATCTCACGCCTGCGGCCATCGGCCCGTACCTCGTCCCCGCGGTCAATATGCACGAGCTCGCCGACCAGCCGAACGTCAACCTCGTGACGTGCGGCGGTCAGGCGACGATTCCGATTGTCGCCGCGATCACGCGCGTCGCGCCGGCGCCCTACGCGGAGATTGTCGCCAGCATCGCGAGCCGATCGGCGGGCCCGGGAACCCGCGCGAACATCGACGAGTTCACCCGTACGACTGCGCGCGGCCTCGAGCAGGTCGGAGGCGCGCGGAAGGGCAAAGCGATCATCGTGCTGAACCCGGCCGACCCGCCGCTCATCATGCGGAATACGGTCTTCTGCCTGGTCGAGAGCGGCGACGCCGCGGCGATCGAGCGGTCGGTCGAACAGATGGCGGCCGACGTGCGCGCGTACGTGCCGGGCTACCACCTGAAACAGGCCGTGCAGTTCGAAGAGGTCTCCGCCGCGCGACCCGCTCGCATCGACGGGAGGGTGTTCACGCGCGGCCTGAAGGTTTCTGTGTTCCTCGAAATCGAAGGCGCGGGACACTACCTGCCGAAGTACGCCGGCAACCTCGACATCATGACGTCGGCGGCGCTCCGCACAGGGGAGCGTCTGGCGGCATCACCCGCGGCACGGCCGGTGCTGGCATGACTCCGCGCCGCCTCTACGTTCAGGACGTGACGCTGCGCGATGGCATGCACGCCATTCGCCACCAGTATTCGGTGGACGACGTGCGGCGCATCACGTCTGCGCTCGACCGCGCGGGCGTCGACGCCATCGAGATCAGCCACGGCGACGGCCTGGCGGGGTCGAGCTTCAACTACGGATTCAGCGCGCACACCGATCGCGAGTGGATCGACGCTGCCGTCGAGAGCGCGACCCGCGCGAAGATCACGGTCCTGCTCCTGCCCGGTATCGGCACCGTAGAAGATCTCGATGCGGCGCACGCCGCCGGCGCCGTGTCGGTGCGGGTTGCCACGCATTCCACCGAGGCCGACATCGCGAAGCAGCACATCGAGCACGGCCGCAGGCTGGGCATGGACGTGGTCGGATTTCTGATGATGGCGCACATGACGCCGCCGGCCGAGCTGGCTCGCCAGGCCAGGCTGATGGAATCCTACGGCGCGAACTGCGTCTACATCGTCGATTCGGCCGGGGCGATGCTGATGGACGACGTCGCCGATCGGATGAAGGCGTTCAACGACGTGCTCGATCCCAGGACCGAGAAGGGCATGCACGCCCATCACAATCTCTCGCTCGGCGTCGCCAACACGCTCGTCGCAATCGCGCACGGCGCCACGCGGATCGACGGTTCGCTCGCGGGCATGGGCGCGGGCGCGGGCAACGCGCCGCTCGAAGTGCTCGTGGCGACCCTGAACCGATCGAATCTGCCTCACGGGTGCGATCTGTTCGCGTTGATGGATGCGGCCGAAGACCTGATCCGGCCGATGCAGGATCGGCCGGTGCGCGTCGATCGCGAGACGTTGTCGCTCGGGTACGCCGGGGTCTATTCCAGCTTCCTCCGGCACGCCGAGTCCGCGGCATCGCGGCACGGTCTCGACACGCGCGACATCCTCGTGGAGCTCGGACGCCGGAAGATGGTGGGCGGACAGGAAGATATGATCGTCGACGTCGCGCTGGACCTGGCCAAGGAAACGAAGGGCTCCAACCCTTAAGGCGCGCCGTTCATCTTTGAAAGAACACCCTGCGATTCCGCGTCTTCTGCGGTGGGGCATAGCCGTTTTTGGGCGATGTTCGAAGATCGTTATAAGATCAAAGTAATTCCGAGAGGTTGCTATGTATATCAATCCCGACAAGTGCGTCGCGTGCGGCAACTGTACCTACGTGTGCCCGATGGGGGCCATCTACATCGATCCCACGATCAAGCGCGCCACGGTCAATCGGCACGAGTGCGTCGAGTGCTATGCCTGCTACACCGGCCTCAGCCAGGAGCACCTGAATCCGACGATGGTGCGCACGGCGCGCAAGATTTTCCAGATGATGCGGCTGCGCTTCGATCCCGAGCCCGATGTGTGCCCGACCGCGGCCTTCGAACCCGATGAGCTCACCTGGCCGCGTGTCGTGCGCCGGGCGTTCTCGGACCCGCGCGTGCCCCACGAGTCGACGGGCGTCGAAGGGCGCGGCACCGAGGAAGTGAAGACCAACGACATCAGCGGCCGCGTGAAGGCGGGCGAGGCCGGGTTCACGATCGAGTTCGGCCGCCCCGGGGTGGGCGTCTGGATGCGCGAGATCCAGTTGATGTGCTGGGCGCTCGCGGACGCCGGCGTCGCGTTCGAGAAGAAGAATCCGATCACCTCACTGATGAGCGACGTCGCCACCGGCACGCTCCGCGAGGACATTCTCAACGAGAAGCTGATGTCGGCGATTGTCGAGATCAAGGTGCCGATCGATCGCGTCGAGGAAGTCATCCGGCTCGTCTGGGACGTCGAGAAGCGAATCGACACGGTGGTGGCGCTCGGCGTGGGCACGCGCTGCGACGAGCACGGCGAGGACAACATCGTCGCGCCGGTGCTGGAGCGGCTCGGGTATTCGCTGCAGCGCGCGAAAACGAACGTCGGCCTCGGCCGCGTGACCAATCAGGCGGCCGTGCAAGCCGCAGTGGAGATGGCAAAGCCATGACGAATACGCTGCATCGGTTCGGAGACGCGCAGAGCTTTCGCGACGATTACATCGTCTTTGCGATAGCCAGCCGCGGAAAGAACGACGAAAACTCGGTGCCCAAGCTGCGGCGGTTCCTCGAGATCGCCCTGCAGTTCAAGCCGGTGAATCTCGGCGACTCGCGGCACGGCGGAGCCTACCGGCCGTCGAAGTCGATGTCGCCGCTGTCGCACTGGAACCGCGACAACACGCCCGACTTCACGAAAGTGATAGAGGGGCTCGACACGACGTGCACGGCGGCTGCGGTGTTCGACAATCTCGAAGCCGCCGAGCAGTGCACCAAGGCGGTGCGTGAGGCGGATCTCGGGCTGAGCATCAACATCTCGACCTCGGTCGACGGCGCGGTCGCCTGCTGCAACGCGGCGGGCATCTCGCGGCACAGCGCCGGTTATTCGCTTGGCTTCGAGGGAAAGACGGAACATCTGCCGAACGGCGATGTGCTGGCGCTGTCGACGATGTGCGGGCACGGGATGGTCAGCATGTCGCTCTCGAAGAAGATGATCGATTGGGTGAAGGAGGGACGCCGGACGCCCGACGAGGCGGCCGTCGTATTGAGCCGCTTCTGCTCGTGCGGCGTCTTCAATCCGTCACGCGCCCGCCGTCTGCTGGAAGAGGCCCGGGAGCGGACGAAGTGAGGCGGGTCGCGAGGGGATTCTTCTTCGCGCTGGCTATCGGGGCGGTTGCCTGCGGGGGAGCGGCACCGCAAGAGCAGCCCGCACCGGCCGCATCAACGCCTGCATCCGACGTCCTCGTCCTGCGCAACTTCACCTTGATAGACGGCAATGGCGGAGCGCCGGTCGCGAACAGCGCCCTGATTGCGACCGATGGCCGCCTCACCTGGATCGGCCCCGCCTTCGACTTGAAGGCGCCGGTGGGCGCAGCTGTACAGGATCTGACGGGCAAGTTCGTGATGCCGGGGCTCATCGATCTGCATACCCACGTGTCCAATTCAGACATTGCGATGCAGGATCCGGTCAGGTTCTTCACGCGTGAAGGCGTGACGCGCGACCTGAAGCTCTACGCGAGTTACGGCACCACGACCGTCGCCTCGCTCGGCACCGACCAGAAGCCGCTGGTCTACGAGATGCGCGAAGAGCAGCGCAAGGGACGGCCGACAGTGGCCCGCATCTTTACCGCAGGCCGCGGTTTCACGGTGAAAGACGGGTTCCCCACGAACAAGGGGAACGTCCCGGGCATTCCCTACGAGCCGTCGACGCCGTCAGATGCGGCCGGGCAGATCGAAGAGCTGGCGGCGGAGCATCCCGATGTCGTCAAGATCTGGGTCGACGATCGATTCGGCGATTTCAAGAAGACGCCCATCGAGATTTCGAAGCCGATTATCGACGGCGCGCACAAACACGGCATCAAGGTGATAGCCCACGTCTTCTATCTGAGCGACGCCAAGCAGCTGTCGGCTGCGGGGCTTGACGCGTTCGGCCACAGCGTGCGCGATAGAGCTGTCGACGCAGAGCTGATCGCGCTGATGAAGGAGCACGGCACCTGGATCATCCCCACGCTCTACCGCGAATGGGCGACCTTCATGTTCGAAGAGCCCAAACAGTTTTTGAACGACCCGTTCTTCGCGCGCGGCCTCGACGCCCACCAGCAGGAGGTCTTGGGGTCGCCTGCGTACCACAAGGCGCTCACGGGCGACAAATACTTCCCTCGATACCCGGGTGTGCTGAAAACCGCGAAAGAAAACCTGAAGCGCCTCGCCGACGCCGGCGTGCGTATCGGCTATGGCACCGACAGCGGCGTGCTGACCCGGTTCGAGGGCTTTGGCGAGCACATGGAGCTCCAGCTGATGGTCGAGGCCGGGATGACGCCGGCGCAGGTCATCACCGCGGCGACGAAAAGCTCGGCAGAGTTTCTGGGCCAGCAGAAGGATCTGGGCACGCTCGAACAGGGTAAATGGGCCGACATGATCGTCCTCGGCGCCGACCCGCTCGCGAACATCCGCAACAGCCGGCAGATCGAGGCGGTCTACGTCGCCGGGAATAAGGTGGAGTAAGGTTCCGGTTCCGATTCCGGTTCCAGTTCTCAGTTTCTGGATTTTAGATTTCAGAGAGGTTCATATGAGACGTTTCGTCCCCGTCGCCGTCATGCTCGCAATCGTGCTCACGCTGTCCGGCCTCGTCTCGGCGCAGACCGGCAAGGTCGAGCAGCAGGTGCTCCAGGCCGAGAAAGATCGGTTTGCGGCGATGATCAAAGGCGATCGCCCGGCCCTCGAGAAGCTGCTGGCCGACGACCTCACCTACACGCACAGCAGCGCGCTCTTCGAAACCAAGGAACAATTCATCAAGAGCGTGACGAGCGGCAACATCGACTACGTGTCGATCGTGCCCAGCGAATCGGACTGGAAAGTCCGCGTCAACGGCAGCACCGCGATCGTGAACGGCGTGGCGGCGGTGAACGTCATCGACACGGGCAAGGATCTCAAGATCAAGATTCGCTACACGACGATTCTCACCAATCGCGGAGGCAGCTGGCAGTTGCAGGCCTGGCAGGCGACGCGATTCCCAGGGTAGCGGATGAATCGTGCCGGCCCGTCGCTGGTCGCGCTGGTGATCGAGCGTCACGGCGACGTGCTGCCGGTCGCCTGCGGGTGCTACATCGTGTTCGGCCTGTTGTGGGGGTAGCGCGCGCGGCGGCCTGCGGCGCTCTCCCCCTTATCTGTCTCGCGGCGCTCTCCGCACAAGGCAACACCCCAGTCCAGTACTTATCCCACGCGCAGGCAGCGCCCGTGTTCGCGGCGCTGGGCACACCGGTGCCTGACGCCTCCGAATGGCCGCGGTGGATCGCGGCTGACGACGCCGCCACACGCGCGCGCGTCGCCCAGGGCGACGAGCTCTCCATCGTCAATCTCCTGATGTTCGGCACCTCATTCACGCGCGAGCCCCGCCTGACGGCGAGACAGCTTGACGGCACGGATATCCAGGCCGCTTTGAGCAGACGGCTCGACGATTTCGAGCGGGCGCTTGCAAAGCCCGATGCGAACGCGCGGCTTCAATTCGCGCGCCGGTTGCTGCAGTCCGCAGGGCCGGTGCGGCCGCGGTTGCTCTCGATGATCGAGCGCGCGACGAAGGACGCGGCGGTCCATGCGAGGTTGTCCGAGGAGGCGCACGCGCTCGCCGATCCAAGCCTGGAGTTTGCGGAGCGTTCGCGCCTGTATCGCGGGCGTGGCCTGGCGTCAGATACGTCGGTGCGCGTGAATTTTGCGATCGAGGAGGCATTGCGGCGTCTGACCCCCGTACTGGTACGGGGGTCAGACCCCAAAAGCGCCGTTCGCCGCGTGGCCCTCATCGGTCCCGGGCTCGACGTCGTCGACAAAGAAGAAGGGCACGACTTTTATCCGCCGCAGACGATTCAGCCGTTCGCGTTGATCGACTCGCTGGTTCGCCTTCGCCTTGCCGATGGCGCCACGCTCCGCGTGACGACCCTGGACGTCAGCGCGAGAGTGAACGATCACATCGCGGAGATGGGGCGTCGCGCGGGCGCACAGTACGTGATGCATATTGCGCTCGACGGCACGGTCGCCTGGACGCCGGAGTTGCTGAAATACTTCGCGGCGTTTGGGGATGCGATTGGCGCTCCGGTGCCGGTCACGATTCCGCCGGGGATTGGGCCCGTGAAGCTGCGCGCGCTGTCTGTGCGCCCGTCCGTCGTGCAAAGCATTGCTGCGCGCGACCTCAACATCACCGCCCAGACTCTGGCGCTGGGCGACGACGAGCGGTTCGACCTGATTGTCGCCACGAATATCTTTCTCTACTACGACCGGTTGCAGCAGGCACTGGCAATGGCTAGCGTCGCACGCATGCTTCGTCCCGGTGGCCTTCTCCTCTCGAACAACGCGCTCGTCGAAGCGCCGTCGACCGGCATGCATTCGATCGGCTACTCGAAGACGCTGTATTCCAACAGGGCCGAGGACGGCGATCTGATCATCTCGTATCAGAAGAAGTAGCCCTCGCAGGTTCCACGTTCCTGTTCCATGTTCCCGTTCGCGGTGGCGCCTTGATGGGATGCGCGGAACAGGAACGAGGAACCAGCTAAAAAAGCTATAACCGGCAGATTCGTGGCATACTCGGCGCCTTCCAAACTGAAAAGAGGAGGGGCATATGCTCGGAGCAAGGATCGGCGGGGCTCTCGTGCTGGCGTTGGTGTTGGCGGTGGCGTGGCCGAGCGCGCAGGGCGGCGGCGCTGCGACGAAGCACGCGAATGGCACGTTGACTCCCATGCCGCTGGATGCCGGCCGGCCGTGGGGCTGGGCCACCCGGGCGTTCATGCAGAATCCCAATCGAAAGCTCTATAACACCGCCAAGGCCAAGCTGCTGTCGGGCCAGCAGGTGTTCAGCCATACGCAGAGCGCCTTCAACCCCGAGCAGTACTGCCAGATGGCGGCGCATTACGACTTCACGTGGTTCGAGATGCAGCATTCGCGGCTTCGATTCGACGAAGTCGAGAAGATGATGCATGCGTGCCCGGGTGTCGGCGCCACGCCGATGATCCGCATGCCCGATGCGCTGGAAGCCAACATGCAGAAGGCGTACGACCTGGGCATCCTCGGCACGATCGTGCCGACCGTAGACGACGTGTTCGAAGCGAGAGACGCCGCCCGCTGGGCGCGGTTTCCGCCGATCGGCAGGCGCAGCCAGGGCGGCAGCCAGTTCTGGAACAAGTTCCTGAACCCTGGCGAAACCTACCGCAACTCGGTCGACGACAACGTGCTCAGCGTCGTGATGATCGAGACCGTTGAAGGCGTGGACAACGCCTATGAGATTGCCGCGATGCCAGGCATCGATGTCGTGATTCTCGGCAACAGCGACCTCACCAGCTTCAGCGGCTTCCCGCAAACCGACGATCGTTATCAGGATCTCCTCACGCGCGTGCGCGACGCCACGTACAAGGCAGGAAAGTACTGGGGCAACGCGGGATTTCAGTTCGCGACCGGCAACCGTTTGAGCCCCGACTCGCGGTTCCACCAGAACGGGCCGTCGAAGGACGGGTGGGCTCCGCCCGCGCGCACCGGTGGTGCGCCGGCGAACCCGCCGGCGCGCGGCGGCGCGGCGTCACGAGGCCAATAGAGGACATCAACGATGAACAGTCTTGTACCCGCGCTGACATGCATTGCGCTGCTGATCCCGTCGCTTGCGGCTTCGCAGGCGCCGGAGATTGCCACGACGCTCGCCTTACCGAAGGGCCGGCTGTCGATCGCGACGGCAACGTCTACTTCACCGAGCTGGTCTTCCAGCGCATCATGAAGCTCAGCCCGCAGGGCGTCCTCACCGTCTTCCGCGAGCGCAGCAACAACGCGAACGGAATGCTGATCGATCCCCAGGGACGACTCGTCGCGTGCGAAGGGGCCGAATCCCAGCGAATGGGGGTGAAGCAGACGTTCAAACCGCAAGTGACCCGAACGGACTTGAAGACCGGAAAGATCGAGGTGCTTGCGGACAACTATCAGGGGAAGCCGTTCGTCGGGCCGAACGACGTGACGATCGACTCGAAGGGGCGGCTCTACTTCACCGACCTCATCGGCGGCGCTGTGTATCGGCTGGACGCGCCCGGCCAGATCGTCCGGATTCTCTCGACGCCGGACATTCAACGGCCGAATGGCCTTCAGATCTCGCCCGACGACAGCACGCTCTACCTGATAGAAGCGAATGGCGCCGAAGGCGGCGCCCGCATGATCCGCGCGTACGACTTGCGTCCTGACGGCACGGTCACCAACATGCGGGTCCACTACAACTTCTACCCGGGGCGCAGCGCCGATGGCATGAGCATCGACTCGCAGGGCAATCTGTACGCGTCGGCGGGCATGGGCCAGCTTCGTGGAACGTCGGAGACGCTCGCCACGAAAACCGGCATCTACGTCATCTCGCCGCGCGGCGCGCTGTTGAAATTCATCCCTATCCCAGAGGACTACATCACGAACAACGCGTTCGGCGGCCCCGACATGAAAACGCTCTACGTGACGGCCGGCAAAACGCTCTACAAGCTGCGAACCGACATCGCAGGCCTGCCGCGATGAACGCGCCTATCTTTCGTCATCGCGCAATCGTGATGGGCGGTGCGCTCATCGCGATGGCGTGGCTTGCGAGAGCGCTGATGCCGATTGCCGCCGCACAGGCGCCGGACGCAGTGCCCGTTTTTAAAGTCGATGCCGCGTGGCCGAAGCCGCTGCCGAATAAGTGGGCGGTCGGTCCCGTCAGCGGCATCATGGCGGACGCGCGCGATCACATCTGGATCATTCACCGTGGCGAGGCAGTCAAGCAGGCCGGCATGACGGCGGCGCCGCCCGTCATCGAATTCGACGCGGCAGGCAACGTGCTGCAGACGTGGGGAGGCGCGGGCGCCGGCTACGACTGGCCTCAGCAGGTGCATGGCATCACCGTCGACGGAAACAATCGTGTCTGGATCAGCGGCAACGGCGACAGGGACACGCACATCCTCGTGTTCACGCGCGAGGGGAAGTTTCTCCGGCAGATTGGCCGTGCCGGTGCGAGCGGTGGCAGCAACGAGACGGCGAACGTCGCCCGCGCGACGCAGATGCGGGTCGATCTCCAGCGTCGTGAGGTCTTCGTCTCCGACGGCGAAATGAACCAGAACCACCGGGTGATTGTGTTCGACTCGGAGAACGGCCAGTACAAGCGTCATTGGGGCGCATACGGCGAGAAGCCCGACGATGCAGCCGCGAAGGCGCCTGTCGACCCCGCGGGAGCGCCGCCCAGACAGTTCGGAAACGCCGTGCACTGCCTCAGGATCGATCGCGATGGATTGGTGTATGTCTGCGATCGCAGCAACGGCCGGTTCCAGATCTTCCGCAAGGATGGCCTGTTTCAGAAGGAGATCTTCATCGCCAGGGATTCGGCGGTTGCCGCAGCGGTGGGGGACATCGATTTCTCGCCCGATCAGAAGTTCCTGTACGTCGCCGACAGCGGACATCAGAAGGTCTGGATCCTTCGGCGCGATCAACTCCAGGTTGTTGGATCGTTCGGCGAGCGCGGTCCCGGCCCGGGACAGTTTGCGACGACACTGCACGATCTCACGGTCGATTCGAAGGGAAATGTCTACACGGGCGAGGCGGCCAGCGCAGGCCGCGTGCAGAAATTTGCGCGTCAGTAACCTGCCACTTAGACGAAACAAGTTGACCCCATCGCCGACGCGGGCGTAGCATCGCGAAAATCCACTTCGCCATCGGTCACTCCGGACAGAGGAGGGGCTACCATGCGTCGCACGTTTGCCGTCGTCCCAGTCATGCTGGCGGTTATGTGTCTGTGTGTCTGTACGGATCGTGCAGCGCTGGGTCAGGCGCAGACTGCCGGCAGCATCGTCGGCCGAGTTACCGACGAAAGCGGCGCGATTCTTCCAGGCGTAGCGGTAACGGCGACCAGCCCCGCTTTGCAGCTTCCGCAGGTGGTTGCGGTGAGCGACACACAGGGCGATTACCGGCTGACGCCTTTGCCAATCGGCACGTACGAAGTGGTGTACACGCTCCAGGGATTTCAGAGTGTGCGACGCGAGGGACTCCGCCTGACGGCAGGATTTGTCGCCCGCGTAGACGTCGTGCTGAAAGTCGGGGCGATCGAAGAGTCGGTGACGGTGTCGGCCACACCGACCATCGATGTGGCATCAAGTGGTCCGGTCACCGTGCTGACAAGAGAGACGCTCGAGGTCGTGCCCTCGAGCCGCGCCGGCATCATCACCTTGATGAATCAGTCCCCGTCGGTGCGCTCGCAGCTCGATGTGGGAGGCTCGCAATCCAATCAGTTGCCAGCGATGCGCGTGTACGGCATCGCCACGCAGGCGACCTCCTGGCTGGTCCTCGATGGCGTCGTGACGACCGATGCGGGGCAGACCGGCGGCGGCGGTTCGTACTTCGATTATGCGTCGTTCGAAGAAGCGCGCATGCAGACGATCGCCAATGACGTCGAGACGCCCAATCGCGGCATCAACCTCAACCTGATCGTGAAGTCCGGCGGCAACGACTTCCACGGCGACGCCTCCTGGGAACAGACCAGCAGCACGTTCGCGTCCAAGAATCTCGACGACGAGTTGCGCGCGCAGGGCATCAGCTCGCCCAACAATCTCGAACGCCGGTTTTACGGCGGCGCGGATATCGGAGGCCGCATCATTCGCAACAAGCTGTGGTTCTACAGCGGTGTGCGCGGCCGGTTGAATCGGGAGAACCCGCTCGGAGTCACCCAGCCGGACGGCACGCCTGGCATCGTCGAACAGACGCAATTCATGGTCACCAACAAGGTGTCCAGCCAGGTGACCCGGTCGCAGCGCCTCGTCTTCTTCGACTACTACCAGAGGCTCATCAAGGACGACCCCGTGACTGTGCAGCAGGGGTACGAAACGAAGCAGAACAACTATCAGCCTCAGCACACGACGAAGCTGGAATGGCAGGGGGTGAAGGGCAGCTCGCTTGTGGCTTCGCTGCAGGTCTCGCGTTGGCGTGTCCACGTCACCCAGAACATTCGAGGAACGGGTCCCGAGAAGAACGACATCGGCATTCCGTACACGTCCGGAACGAATGCGGGCGCGGGGAATGTGGTCGACCATTATCGGCCGTGGGCGACCAGGGGCACGGTCAGCTGGTTCCGCCCCGATCTCTTCATGGGCAGCCACGACTTCAAGGTCGGGTACGACGACGTGAAGACCACGTCCGGCCGCGGGTGGGATTCGCGAGTCGGCACGGTCGCGAAGGGCGACTACGGCCTCCGGTACAACAACAACGCGCCCATCGAGATTCTGTTCTACAACGCGCCGAACTACCCGCTGACCACGGTTCACTCCACGGCCATGTACGCCGCCGACAAGTGGTCCGTCGGGCGCCGGCTCACGCTGAATCTCGGGTTCCGTTGGGCGCGTGACGACGGGTACATTCCGGCGCAGTGCCGTGATGCCGGGACTTTCTTTCCGGCGAACTGTACCGATCACATCCAGGGGGCCACTCAACGCTCGTTGGTGCCTCGGCTGTATGCCACTTACGACCTCACGGGGGACGGCAAGACCGCGCTCAAAGGGGGTTGGGGGCGATTCGCCGATTGGCGCAACGGGAACCACGTGCTCCCCCTCAACCCGAACGTCGCCCTTCAGAGGAGATATCGGTGGACAGATCCGAATGGCAACGGCGACTACGACGAGGGAGAGGTCAATCTGAATGATTTCATCGAAGAGGTCGGGCGGGGCAATGTGACCATCGCGAATGTCGAATCCAATCCGGACCAGCCGCAAACGAAAGAAGACCAGTTCTCGATCTCGCTCGAGCGCGAGTTGAGGGCCAACTTTGCGGTTCGCGCGACGGGACTGTACTCGCGGCGATTCGATGTCATCCGGTCTCAGAATCTGCGGCGCGGTCCCGAGGTCTACACGATTGCGAACACGAGGCCGGACCCGGGACCCGACGGCCGGGCCGGAACGGGCGACGATCCCGGCACGACGCTGACGTGGTGGGAATATCCATCGGTCTACAGCCCGCGCTTCTTCCAGTTGAATACACTGGTTGGCGATCCGGGGGCCACCGAGACTTTCAAGACAATCGAGCTCACCGGGCAGAAGCGGCTCTCCAACGGCTGGCAGTTGCTGGCATCCTATTCGGCGACGAAGGTCAATATCCCGGTGCCCGCCGAAAGCAACATCAATCCGAACGTCGAAATCAACAACAGCAATCAGACGTGGGAGTGGCTGTTTCGTGCGTCGAGCGCCTACGTGTTCCCGTACGCCGTGATGCTGTCGGCGAACTTCGAGCACAGGAGCGGAGACGTGCAGGCGCGAACCGTGAACCTCAGTGGTGGTGGGACCATCCCGACGATCACGCTGAACGCCGAGCCGATCGGCAGCCTTCGCTTGCCGCATCTCAACACGATGGACCTCCGGCTTTCGAAGCGCTTCGATGTAGGCAAGGGGCGGCGAATCGAGGGACAGCTCAATCTGTTCAACGTCTTCAACGTCAATACGGTCACCGCCAGGACGATCCTGTCCGGCGCAAACTACCTGAGACCGACGGCGATCATGCCGGCGCGGATCCTCGATTTCAACATCGCGTATAGCTTCTAAAAGAAGAGGGAACCGATGGATCGACCACAGGTGGTAAACCGGCGACAGGCGCTCAAGAGCTTGGCGGGAGGCAGCGCGGGCCTTGCTGCGATGATGGGCGCCGCCGCAGCGCCAGACCCTCTCCAAGCGGCGCAGGTGGCGACGCGCCGGGGTCTGCCACGGCTCAAGATCACCGACATCAAAGTGATCCTGACTCAGGTGGGCAACACCCACATGACCAACGCCAAGGTGCTCACGAGCGAGCCTGGGCTGTACGGAGTGGGATGCGGAGGGCACGCCGAACGTCAATCGATCGTCGCCCAGACCATCGAGCAGTACCTCAAGCCCGCTGCCGTCGGACGCTATGTCGACGAGATCGAAGACATCTGGCAAATGGCATGGCTGGCGCCGTACTGGCGCGGCAGTGTCGACGCCAACAATGCCATGAGCGCTATCGACGGCGCGCTCTGGGACATCCTGGGAAAACGGGCCGGTATGCCGGTCCATAACCTGCTGGGTGGCAAGTTACGTCCTGCCCTCCCGATGTTTGCCAATGTGAATGGCAGCGACCTTCAACAGCTCGAAGAAAATTCGCGCGCGCGCATTGCAGAAGGCTACAAGCATCTTCGCGTGGGCGCCGTCGGCGGTGACGGCACAGGCAGGGGCGGGGGCGGCGGACGTGGTGGCGCGGGTGGCGGCGCCGGCGGCCGTGGAGCGGGCGCACCGGGTGGCATTACCGGCGGCCAGGGCAATCTGCCTGGCGGAGGCGGGCAGGGTTCACCTGGTTTTGGAGAGCGCGGTCCGATCTACCAGCAGCGGGGGCAAGGGTCCCAGTACATGAACAATCTGATCGGTTCGCTGGAGCATTTGCGAAAGACGATTGGCTTCGGCGTGGACATGTGCGCCGAGGTGGACTTCCGCTTGAAGCCGAGTGAAGGGCTGGTGCTGGCCAAAGCGCTCGAGCCGTTCCGCATGTTCTGGGTCGAAGAAGTGTTCGCACCGGAGGATCTCGCCTGGCACGAGGTGCTGCGGAAGCAGTGCAGCACGCCGATCGCGTGGGGAGAGGTGGCTGTCAGCCAGACTGAATGGCTTCCGCTCGTCTCCAATCGCTGGATTGATTTCATGCGCATGCACATTTCCGCCTGCGGTGGACTCAACATGGCGCGCAAGGTCGCGGCGATGTGCGAATTCTTCGGCGTGAGGACCGCGTGGCACGGCCCCGGAAATGTCTCGCCGGTGGGACACGCGGTCAACACGCACATCGACTTTGCCGTTCCAAACTTCGGCTGCGGCGAAGGAGCCCCCTTCTCGCCACAGTTGCAGGAGATTTTCCCTGGCTGTCCCGAGCGTAAGAACGGCATGACCTATTCGAACGATCTGCCCGGGTTGGGCATCGACATCGACGAGAAAGCGGCGGCGAAGTATGCGCCCAAGACTCCCGGCACCGATCGCGGCGTTCGCTGCTACGATGGCTCGCCGTGTCGACCGTAAGTTGGTGGTTGGTGGTGGGTGGTTAGAGGTTGGTGGTAAACGGGAGGGAGACTGAATGCTGCGTAGCCTTGGATGGTTGAAGCTCGCGATCGTCTTCGTTCTGACGTGTACGGCGATCGATGCTCGCGCGCAGACCGGCGCGAAAGGTGGCGAATGGCGCACCTATGGCGGCGATCTAGGCAGCACTCGCTACGCGCCTCACGATCAGATCAACGCCGCGAACTTCGGCAAGCTGCAGGTCGCGTGGCGATTCAAGACGGATGTGTTCGGTATCCGCCCGGATTACAACCTGCAGACGACTCCGCTGATGATCAACGGCGTCCTCTACGCGACGGTCGGCCACAGGCGCGACGCAGTTGCGATCGACGCAGCTACCGGCGAACTGCTCTGGATGTACCGCATCGACGAAGGCAAACGCGGCGCCGCAGCACCCCGGCTGTTATCCGGGCGCGGAGTTGCGTACTGGACGGATGGGAAGGGCGACGAGCGCATTTTCATGGTGACGATCGGGTATCAGCTCATCGCACTCGAAGCGAAGACGGGAATCCCCGTCCGCACGTTCGGTCAGAATGGCGTTCTCGATCTCAAGCAGAACAACGACCAGATCCTCGACCCGATCACGGGCGAAATCGGATTGAACACCGGACCGATTGTGGCCAAGGACGTCGTGATCGTGGGAGCTGCGCATCGAGCCGGCGGCGCGCCGCGGAGCAAGACGAACGCAAAGGGGTATATCCGCGGGTTCGACGTCAAGACAGGAAAGCGGCTGTGGATCTTCCACACCATTCCCCAACCGGGCGAGTTCGGCAACGAGACGTGGGAAAACGACTCGTGGTCGTACTCGGGCAACACAGGCATGTGGGGCCCGTTCTCCGTCGACGAAGAGCTCGAAACCGTCTACATGCCAATCGAGTTGTCCACCGGCGACTACTACGGTGGCCATCGTCCGGGCGCCAACCTGTTCACCGAGTCACTGGTGGCGGTGGATCTGCACACGGGAAAACGCAAGTGGCACTTCCAGTTCGTCCACCACGGAATCTGGGACTTCGACCTTCCCTGCGCGCCCATCCTGGCCGACGTCACGATAGACGGCAAGCCCAGGAAGATTGCCGCGGTGCCGAGCAAGCAGGGCTTCCTCTACGTCTTCGATCGCCAGACCGGACAGCCCGTGTGGCCGATCATCGAGCGGCCCGTTGAGAAAGGCACCGTGCCAGGCGAATGGTATTCGCCGACGCAGCCGTTTCCGACCAAGCCTCCACCGTTCGAGCTGCAGGGCGTTCAGGAGAAAGACCTGATCGACTTCACGCCCGAGCTGCTTGCGGAGGCAAAGAAGGTCGCAGCCAACATCAAGCTCGGCCCGCTGTTCACGCCGCCAATTTCGCGCGGCGAAGGCGGCAAGATCGGGACGGCGTACATTGCAAACGGCGCGAACTGGCCGGGCGGCTCGTACGATCCGGATACAGGAATTCTCTACGTCTACTCGAACACGCTGACTCGGCTTCTCACCCTCGGTAACGATCCCAAACGCTCGGACATGGACTTCATCAACACCGGCGGTGGAGGCGATACCGGTGGTGGTGGCGCCTTCCCGGGGTGCGCCCTCATGCCGTGCGCGATCACCGTTCAGGGACTGCCGTTCGTCAAACCACCATGGGGACGCATCACCGCCATCAATCTCAACACGGGAGAGATGGTCTGGCAGATCCCGCACGGCGAGACCCTCGACGCCGTCACGAACCATCCGATGTTGAAGGGCGTCAAGGTTCCGCGGACCGGCCGCATCGGACCAATCGGAACTCTGACGACGAAGACACTGGTCGTCTCAGGGGAGAGAGGATTCACGACGCTGCCGTCGGGCCAGCGGTTCGCGAAGTTGTACGCGTACGACAAGGCGACGGGCCGGGAAGTGGCGAACCTCACCATGCCGGCGCCGCAGACGGGCAACCCGATGAGCTACATGCTGAACGGCAAGCAGTACATCGTCGTGGCGATCAGCGGGCCGGATTACCCTGCCGAGCTGATTGCGTTCACAGCGCCCTGAGAAGTAGAAACATGCCCCCCAAAATCATTTCGCGTGCTGCGAAGAAATTCTGGCGGAGGTGCGCGAAGATCTAACCCCGGGACTTGGCCGCTCTTGAAGCAGGAGGCTTGCGTAACCATGAAAACCACTTCGGTACCCACAAACCGTCTGGTCAGTCGACGTCATTTCCTCGCTGGAACAACCGCGGGAGTGGCGGGAAGCCTCCTGAGTTCCTCAATTGGATTAGCCGGCGGTGCTCAAGGCCGCGGCGGGCGGGGGCAAGAACCGGGGCCGGCCTTACCTCCCATTCATCCCGCTCCGGCTCAGTTTCCAGGGACAGGACGGTACCTCTACGTCACGAACGACCGAGGCAGGCGCGTCGACGTGTTCAGCAACACAACCGGAGAGCACTCGCTTCTCTGGTCCTTTCCCTATGCAGACCCGGGTGGGAGAGTGGGAGGCGTGTGCGCAGACCACGCAACCCAGCGCCTCTTCGCAACGCAGCTGAGCGACGGGACCGTCGCCGCCTACGACATGCTGACGGGGAAGATCATCTGGCGGGTGAACACCGTGGAGAAGTATGGCCTCCGACAACCCGACCGGCTCACGATCACCGTGGATGGAAAGGCGCTGTTCGTGCCGATGAATTTCAGCCGCGAGACGTCGGGGTACGGCGGGTGGCAGAATCACGTGTACCTGGTGCTCGATGCCGCAACCGGCGAAAAGATCAGTGAGATCTCGCGGCCCGGCCGGCCGCACAACTCTTGGTCAGGTGAGGCGGGCCGGTACATGTACTTGGGCGGGCGGAGCGATCAGACCCTGGTGGTGGCCGACCAGAAAACGTACAAGGTTGTGAAGACCATCGGCCCGTTTGATTGGCCGATTCGTATGTTTGTCACCGACCCCAGGGAGTCGTACTTCTATACCACGCTTACCAGAACCGTGGGGTTCGGCGTCGCGGACATTCGCGCCGGGAAAGTGCTATCGGACGTGCTGGTCCAAGTACCGAAGACACGAACAAAGTACTGGGCGGCCAGTTCGGCGGGCGGGGGCGCCGGCAGCCTGCCGCACGGAGACAACCCGTGGAGTCACGGCCTCGGTATGCGTCCAGGCGGATCAGAGGAGGTCTGGGTGCTGAACGACGAATGGGGCTACCTGCACGTCTTCGATACCAAAGCGAATCCGGCCCAGCCCAAATTCAAGGGGCATGTGGAGTTGTTTGACAAGATTGATGAGGCTTGGGCCAGCGACACGGGAAACCGCTGGGTCGCCTTCAGCCTCGACGGCAAGTACTGCTATCCATCCGACGGGTCTGTGGTGGACTGCGTCACCGGAAAGAAGACCTCGATGAAGATCTCGCCGAGCGAAAAACTTCTCGAAGTCGAGTTCCGAAACGGCAAGGCTGTGAGGAACACGGGGCAGCAAGGCGGCGTGTACGGGAATAGCTGATGAAGATTCCATCGGGATTGCTCCTCACGGGCGTCATCGCAGCGGCACTGACGGGCTCGCTGGCGCCGCCGTTGGCGGCCGCCGCGCAGGAGAGCGGGAGCCCACCGGCATCGAGTGCGCAGATGCCCGGACGGCCCGTCTACGAGAGGGTCTGCAGCCGTTGTCACGGGCCAGACGGTAAGAGCAAGCAGGTACCTGCGCTGGTTCCCTTCGGCTGGAATTATTCCCAGGCGCTTGATATCGCTCGACACGGTGGCTGCGGGATGCCGGCATTTTCCGAATCGGAGCTGAGCGACGAGGAGTTGAAGCAGATCGTCGATTACTTGAAGACATTGAACTGACAGGAGGCTGATCTCATGGCTCGATTCAAGAAATGCGCGTCACTCGCGGCCACGATCGCTGTTGTCGTCCTGGTGCAGCTCAGTCTTGCGACTGAAACGGCATGGGCACAAGCGGGTGCCCTTGGCAGCATTATGGGAAAAGTCGCTGACGAGACCGGCGCCGTTCTGCCTGGTGCAACGGTGACAGCCACGAGTCCGGTTCTGCAAGTGCGGAATGTGACGACGGTCACCGATGCTGAAGGCAACTACCGCCTGCGCGACCTGCCCGCACCGGGGATGTACCGCGTCGTCTTTGAACTGACGGGCTTTCAAACGGTCGCATTCGAAGGCGTCAGCCTCACTGCCGGCTTCACGGCCAGAATTGATGCGGGATTGAAGGTCAGCACCGTTTCTGAGACGGTTGAAGTCAGCGGGCAGAGCCCGGTGGTCGATACGGTGGGTGTCGCCGGGGTCTCGTCAATAACGCTGGAGCGTATCGAATCCATCCCGATGGGATCGGGCATTCAGAACCTGCTCCCGCTGGCTGCGGGCGTCAGTCTGCAGGGCGTCCCTGATGTCGGCGACAGCCAGCTGGCCAGCCGGCAACGCACCATTACTTATGGCGTTCCCCTGACGCCGACCTTGGAGTTCGAGGGAATCAATTCGACGACCGCCCGCCAAGGGAATACGGCCCTCTATCTGAATTCTTTCCAGGTGGAGGAAGCGTCCTTCAAAACCACCGGCAACAACGCCGATGTGGGTGTCGGTGGTGTTCACCAGCAACTGATCATGAAGAGCGGCGGGAACACATTTCACGGGTCTGCCCAGGGCTCTTATGAGAACAAGGCCTGGCAAGGCAATAACGTCACACCAGAGCTCAGTGCGCAGGGTTACAAGATCACGAATCCGATTAATTACTACTACGACTGGAATGGGGATGTCGGAGGCTACATCATCAGGAACAAACTGTGGTTTTATGGCGGCGCGAGCTCGCAGAAGATTTCACAATACCAGATCGCGTTCGTGGAGGGCCCCAATCCCCAAGGGTGCTGGACCTGCCCGGACGCGCCGCCCGGAGAATTCATAAGAGTTCTGGACCAGGAATACGCCAAGTTCCACTGGCAGATTTCATCTGCGAACAGGCTCATTGGCACGTTCGTGAGGGCAGAGAAGAAATCTCCCTTCTTTGGCGCAAGCCCCACCACTCCGGTGCCAACCACGAGAGTCCAAAGTCAACCCACGCGGACCTGGAAGGTGGGGAGTCAGAACAGCCTTCACAACAACATGCTCATCGATTCGGTGTTCGGATTCTGCTGCTATTGGACGCACTACTTCCCGCAGCCCGGGACGGCCGTTGCCGGCAACCCCGCTTCGCAGGAAATCACAACCGGCTTGCTGACCGGGCCCTTGGGAGCAATACCCGGCACCGTTTCCGAACGGTACCAGGCACGATCGTCGGTCAGCTACGTGACCGGCAAACACCAGTTGAAAGCCGGCGTCGACCTCAATTGGGAGCGGCAGGATTCCACGCGGCCGAATGAATATCCCAGTGGCAGCTACACCTTGCTGTTCAACCGGGGAGTCCCGAACGAGCTCAGAACCTACAACACGCCGACCAACCCAGTTGACCGTGAGTATGGTCAGGCCGCGTTCGCGACAGACACCTGGTCACTGGGACGGGTGACGCTGTCCTACGGCGTCAGGTGGGAGCGCTATCACAATTTCATACCGGAACAGTCGAAGGCTGCCGGACAGTTCAGCAGCGCGCAAACGTTCCAGGCTCTGGACGTTCTCACGTGGAACGGCGTCGTTCCGCGCCTCGGCATGAATTGGGATGTGACGGGTGACGGCAAGACCTCGCTCAAGGCGTTCTTCGGTGTCTTCGGAGACACCATGGGGGCTGATTTCGCGCAGACCTACAATCCGAATTCCGAGGTCACGACCAGGTACCGATGGTCGGGCCCCTGCGTCGTCACCACCCATACGAATGTTTCCTTCAATATGCCCAACACCAGTTGCGACTACCTGCCGGGAAGCGTCGATCTCAGTACGGCGCCCGGCGCGAGGGACTACATCAGCGCGACCGGCGGCTCGAACAGTCTCCTGAATTCGGACCTCAAGCAAAACAAGAACTATGAGACCTCGGTGCGGTTCGACCGGCAATTGATTCCGAACGTCGCGATTGGATTCGGCTACATCTACAACAGGCACGTCAATTGGTACGGTTCCGTTGCCGGAAGCAACACCGTCGACGGAGTGAATGTGGGGCGGCCGTACGCAGTCTGGAACGTGCCGGTTGTCTTGACGGATCCATTTGACGGGCAGCAGGTCACGGTCTACACCTACCCCGCCGAGTACCGGGGCGCCGCGTTCAACCAGAACCAGCGGCTGAACGCGCCGAGTGACCGGCCGGATGACTACCACAGCTTCGAGGTGACGCTCAACAAGCGTTTCTCGCGGCGGTGGAACATGTCCACCTCGTTCTGGGTGACCAAGACCCACGAGTGGACCTCAGCGAATCCTTCGCATCCGAACGACGATCGCTTTCCAGACAGAGATTACTCGACGTGGGAAGCTCGAGCGGACGGCACCTACGAGTTTCCCTGGGACATCAGAGTTAACGGCACTTTGCGGGCCGCTTCGGGGGCGCTAGGACAGAGGACTCAGACTTTCTCCGACGCCAGGCTGAACCAGGGCACAGTCACACTGCGTATGGAGCCCTATGGTGCGCAAGAGGGCCCGATCGTACCTATTACCAGCCTGAGGGTGGGAAAGAAGTTTCCAGTCGCCGCGCGATACGCTGTCGACTTGACTTTCTCGGTGTTCAACGTGACCAACAGCAGCGCCGCGGTTTCCACTTCTTATCTTAGTGGGACGTTCGGCCGAATCGAGGACATCCTTCCGCCCCGTGTTGCGCGTTTAGGGGTGGAATTCAGCTTCTAACCGGAGGGTCCGTCGTATGAAACGAAGAGATTTCGGCAAAGCGCTTGCCGGCGGCGTCATCGGTGCTGGTGTTGCGGAGGCGGTCACCCCCTTCTCGGCACATGCCCAGCGTGCTCCCAGGAAGAATACGCTGATGCATGTTGGCGGTGACTATCACTACGTAGCGGGCGGGAAAGGCGCTGACATCGCGGGGAAAGAGAACCTGGAATTCAACCTGCGTCATGGCGCCAAGCACCTTACCGTTCAAATCAGCAAGAGGACACCCGATGGCGGGTGGGACCTCGAAGACATGAAGCGGATGAAGGACAACTGCGACAAATATGGCATTGTCCTCGAAGCCATAAGAATGGATTCCGAATACATCATGTTGCGCAAGGGAGCTGAGCGCGATCGGATGCTCGAGCGCATCGCGGGAAATATCCAGAAAGCTTCACAGATAGGCGTTAAGGTCATTACCTACCACTGGACGGTGATTCCAATCCGGCGAAACGGGCATGTACCGGGCCGCGGCGGTTCGACCTATGAGGCGTTCAAACTCGAGCCCAACTGGAAGGAGCTCCCCGTTGGAAAAGCAGGTGTGGTCTCTTCTGACGACTATTGGGAGCGCATCACGACATTCCTCCAGCATGTCATCCCCGTGTGCAAACAGCACGACGTGAGGATGGCCGTTCATCCCTACGATCCCCCCGGGCTGCCGTTTGGCTATCAGGGGGCTGAGAACTGGGATTCCCCGTCGGTGTTCGAGGGATTCAAGCGCTACGAAAAGATCGTCGACAGTCCCTACAACGGTTTTCAACTCTGCCTCGGGACCGTCGGTGAAGGACTGAAAAATCCCTTAACGGAGGTCCTGCCAATCGTTCAGTATCTTGGCGAGCGAGGGAAGATTTACCAGATCCATATGCGCAACATCCGAGGAGGACTTCACGATTTCGCAGAAGTCTTCCCCGACGAAGGCAGCATGGACTTCGCCAAGGTGATGCGCATCCTCAGAGATACGCAATTTGCCTATTCGATCTGCGCCGATCACATGCCGAGCCATCCTGATGATCCTGGCAAGCTTCAAGCGTTCGCTTACGGCAACGGGTATATCAAGGCGCTGATCGACACGGTGAATTCCGAGGTTCAGGGATAGCCGCGGAGCTCCGCGGGCTAGACGCAGATAGGCGAGATTCACGTACACGGACAGGTCGCGAGAATGCGCCGCTAGGCTGGCCTGAAGGCCAGCACTACGACTGCCGCCGTGGCGCGGATCGTCGTAGTGCCGACCTTCAGGTCGGCCGAAACCGTCGTCGACGACTCGTCGGACAGCAGCACTTTGAAGGACGTCTTAGCGTCCACCCGCCCGCGCGCGCGCGTCGGCAATTCCGCGCGTGGCCGTCTCGTCGGTAGGGTCCAGGGTCAGCGCCTCTCCGAAAAATTCGGCAGCTTCCGCAGAATTGCCACCCTCGAGGCTCAGCTTTCCAAGGTTCACGTACACGGAAGGGTCGCGAGGGTTCACGTCGAGCGATTGCACGAACGATTTCCGGGCGCACTCTCTATCTCCGCGAGAGGCGCAGATCACCCCGAGCAGGTTGAGCCCCCTGGAATGCCGTGGGTCGGCGCTCAGCAGGATGCGTGTCGCCCGCTCTGCCTCCGGCGCCCGTCCGCCGAGAAACATGGCCGCCGCACGGTAGTACCGGCCATCGTTCCGCTCCGGAAAACGGGCGATCAACTCGTCTGCTGCGGACGTCAGCTGCGCTGCGTCCCCGAGATCGGCGAATACCGAGGCGAGCTGCTCCAGTGGCGCAGCGCTCGACGGATCGATCGACACGGCGTCGCGCGCTGCGGCGGTCGCTGTATCGGCGTCACCGAGCATCGCCGCGACGTGCGACAGCTCGACACGGACCGCCGCATTGGCGGGTTCGGCCGCCGCCATCGTCTTCAGCCACTCGGATTCTTCGGCAAGTCTGCGCATTCCCGCCGCAGCCTCGGTCGAGCCTCGCAGGGCGCGCGCCGATCGGATGTCGAGCGCGAGGGCACGGCGAAAGCTGTCGTGCGCGGAGGCAAATGCGTCAGCCTGCAGTGCCGCGTCTCCGAAAGCCGTCCAATCTTCCGCGCGGGCAAGTCGCACGACCGGGGCCGTTGCGCTGGGTAGCGCGGCGCGTGCGGCGAGCGCGCGCAGACGGCCTGCTTCTCCCACCGGCGGCGCGTGCATCGCGCGGGCAGCCGAGAACTCGAGCGCCATGCGGTCGTCGGACTGGAGGGCTGAGCCGTTGCCAAACTGCGCCAGTTCGCGCGGCCCGCCTGCGAAGAGAGAGAGCAGCACGAATGGCGAGGCGCTCGCAGGTACTCCGACGTCGGCGAGCAGCGCCGGAACGGAGCCTAGACGTGCTCGAGCGGCGACTCCGGACAGGCGCTCCTCGATGCCAGGTGCGACAGAGCCAATCAGGAGCAGGTCGCCCTCGCCGACCAGCCACATCGTGCCGTCAGGGAACACAGACGCGAAGGTGGCCACAATCGACTGCAGATCGCTGTCGGCGATCTCGTAGGTGTGCGACCACTGGCAGAAGATGCCGGCCGATCGCAGCCGCGCTCGCGCGGCCTCGAAGAATTCTCGCGTGAAGAGCGCCGAGACGCCGGCCATCCACGGGTTGGATGGCTCCGAAATAATGACATCGTACTGGCGCGCAGCCAGTCGCAGGTGCGACCGGCCGTCGCCGATGAGCAGGCGCACGGCAGGCTTGCGCAATACGTCGTGATTTTCGCGGACGAAGTATGCCGACGCTTCGACCACCTCGGGCGAAATCTCGACGACGTCGAGATGACGAACTTCGTCCGATGCGAGAACAGCGTCGGCTGTCACTCCGCTCCCGAGGCCGATGACGAGCGCGTCACGCGGGCCGGCGTGCAGCATCGTCGGAAGGAGCCCCAGCAGACGCTGCGTCAACATGTCGGCGCCGTTCGATGCGTCCACCTTGCCGTCGATGGCGAGCGAGCGCGCCCCCGCGACTCTTCGCACGCTGACAGTGCCCGCCGCGCCTTCTTTGTAGTACTCGAGACGTCCGGCGCGAAGGCTCGATTCGAGATTCTCTGCCGATAGCTGGCGCGCGTACTTGTAGGCGCCGCTCGTGATCAGATCGCGGTCCCATTTGGGAATCCTGAACATTGCGACCGCGATAACGCTCCCCGTAAGAATCCAAACGGCTGCTCGTCCGTTCGAGCGCCAATGTGCGCGCTGCGCCGCCAGGCTGGCCTGAAGGCCAGCACTACGACCACTGCCGTGGCGCCGATCGTCGTAATGCCGATCGTCAGGTCGGTCAGCACCACGACTGCCGCCGTGGCGCCGATTGTCGTAGTGCCGACCTTCAGGTCGGCCGCGACCCGAGATGGCGATGATGCCGCTGCCGGCCACGAGCAGAGCCACGCTCGTGTACAGGAAGGTCGACTGGAGACCGAAGCGTGGCACGAGCACGAAGCCGGCGGCGAGGGCTCCGGCCACGGCACCGAGTGTGTTCGCGGTATACACGTCTGCGGTCTGCCGTGCCGCCGATTCGGCGCTGGTCGACGCCGTTGCGAGTGCCAGCGTGAACGTCGCGCCCAGAGAGACGCTCGCAGGCAGCAGCACGAGCAGGATCGCAAGGGCCTCACGGAGGAACAGCGAGCCGAAGTCCGTGTAGGTCGCAACGGTGCGCGCGACAGCCAGCGGTAGGTAAGACGCCGTGAACCACATGGCAACGGTCGTCGTTGCCGACGTTACGATGAGCATGGCGGCCAGCCAGAATGCGGGGCGAGAGCTCCGTCGCGCGAGTCGAACGCCGAGGCTCGATCCCAGCGCGATGCCGGTAATGAATGCCGCCGCCATGATGGCGAACGCGTATGTGGTGGGCCCGAGGATCAGCGCGATCAACCGCGTCCACGCAACCTCGTACACGAGAGCAGCGAATCCCGAGAGCGCCGCGGCGACAGCAGCGAGTGTGGGCTGTGGCTTGCTGGGTATCCGATCCGGCTGCTTGCTTCGACGGCCGCGCGTGGAAGCTCCAGGTCGGCCAGGACCGTACGTATGACCGTGCGCGGTCCGGCCGAGCCACAGCGCCAGGCTTGCGGCCACGACGTTCAGCGCGACAGCAACCCACGTCGTGCCGCGAATGCCCAGGAGCTCTATGAGCCAGAACCCCGCTGCCATCGCGCCGGCCGCGGCTCCAGCCGAGTTCGCGGCATACAACGCGCCGGCGGCGGTCGTGGTTGACTGCTGATTGCGTGCGTCGCCGCTCTCGACGCGCGCGAGCCAGGCGACGGCGATCGGGTAGGTCGCGCCCATTGCAGCCGCAGGCACGCCGATCAGCAGAAAGCTCACCGCGATCCGAGCAATCGCGAACGATGCCGGCGCTGTTCCATCTGCGTACGCCCCGATCAGGAACGGGTCGAACCCGGCGAGGGCAACCGGAAGGGCGATGGCTGCCGCGGCGATGAAGAGCTCGAGCGCGGCGTACCTTACTAGAGTGGGCGAGGGCTCGGCCTTTGCGCGCCCGGCGGCCCATGCTCCCACCGCAAGCCCGCCCATGAACGCGGCGAGGACCGTGCTCGCGGCTGCGACAGTGTGTCCGAGAGACAGCGTCAAGAGGCGCACCCACGCCACTTGATAGATGAGAGCCGCGGCGCCCGAGGCGCCGAAGCAGACGATGAGGAGGCGCCGAAGGCCAGGTACCGTCATCGAGCAATTGCAGTAGATTGTAGCGATACACCACCAACGAGGCCACGCATGCGCATCGAGCGTTCGTTCTATCTCAAAGCCATCGTCTTGCTGGTTGCGCTCGCGAATGCTGGAATGTGGACGCGCGCGCAGCAGCAGGCGCCGCAGCCCGCGGTGCTCACACCCGAGTCGTTGAGCATCCCCGAGCAGCCGCCGTCGCCGCCAACTTCGCCCGTGCTCCTCAACTATCGCGCCGTAACCGCTGAGCGCTTGAAGCAGCCGGCTGATGGCGAGTGGTTGATGGTCCGCCGCACCTACGACGGATGGGGCTACAGTCCGCTCGATCAGATCAACGCGAAGACCGTCTCGCGCCTTCAACCGGTGTGGACGCTGTCCACCGGCATGAACAACGGACACGAGGCGGCGCCTCTCGTGAACGGCAATGTGATGTTCGTGTCGACGTCGTTCAACCAGGTGCTGGCGCTCGACGCGAAAACGGGCGACGTACTGTGGCGCTATCGCAGCCCTTTACCGGCCAACCCGAGGGGCAAGCCGGTGAGCCGAGGGGTCGCGCTGTTCGGCGACAAAGTGTTTGTGCCGTTGGGCGAGGCCGCGCTGGTCGCGCTCGACGCGAAAACCGGAAAGGAAGTCTGGCGGACTGCGATTGGCGACAACACATCCGGCGAGTATCTGACCGCGCCGCCGCTCGTCGCCGACGGCAAGCTCGTCGCAGGCATTGCAGGCGGAGACGGCGCGAACCGCGGGTTCGTTGCCGCCTACGATCCGGACACCGGCCGCCAATTGTGGAAAACCTACATGACGCCGGCGCCAGGCCAGCCCGGAAACGAGACGTGGCGAGGCGACGATTGGCGCACTGGCGGTGGCGCGACCTGGGTGACGGGCAACTACGATCCGGAGACGAACCTCGTGTACTGGGGAGTCGGCAACGGCTTCCCCTGGGTCGGTCTCGCGCGTCCCGGCGACAACTTGTATACGGCATCCACAGTCGCGATCGACGTCGCGACGGGCGCGATCAAGGGGCACTTCCAGTACACGCCGAACGAATCGTGGGATTGGGACGAGGTGTCGCCGCCGATTCTCGTCGACTATCAGCGCGGCGGACGCACCATCAAAGGGCTGATCAACTTCGGGCGAAATGGGTACTTGTACTTTCTGGAGCGGACGTCACAGGGCATCTCGTTCGTCGAGGGGAAGCCGTACGTCAAACAGAACGTGTTCAAGAGCCTCGACCCGAAGACCGGACGGCCCGACGTCGATCTCGCGCGCAAGCCGGATATCGGGAGAATCGCGGAGTTCTGCCCGTCGTGGCACGGCGCCAAGAACTGGCAGCCCGGCGCCTACAACCCGAAGACGCGCATGGTCTACGCGCCGACCCAGGAAAACATCTGCGCCGTCATGATCGGCCGCACGATTCAAACCTCGACTGGCGAGACGCGCGCGGCGTCCACGCAGCGCATGTTCATCGCCCCGGGCGCCGATCATTTGAGCGAAGTGCAGGCGTGGAACGTGGATACCGGCAAGAAAGTGTGGAACCACAACTTCGCGACATCGCCCAACTGGGGACCGATGATGACGACCGGCGGCGGCCTGGTGTTCAGCGGCGGGACGAACGATCGGATGTTCCGGGCGTTCGACGCGTCAACCGGGAAAGTGTTGTGGGAGTTCCCGACGAACTCGGGCATCTACGCGCCCGCGACCTCATTCGCTATCGACGGCAAACAGTACGTCGCGGTGTTGTCGGGATGGGGCCAGGATGCCAAGTTGATGCAGACGCGCATCGATGCTGTATCCCCTGGACGTTTCCCGGAAGTACCGGAGGGCGGCGTCATCTGGGTGTTTGCGCTGAAATGATGACGGAAAGATCATGATCCAATTTATTGGAAGTAAAAGAGTTGCGACAAATTGCGACCCAGCATCCCCTCAATAAAGGTATATTTCTCCGTACAACCTTTTACACAATCTCGCCCATCAGGAGGGTAGAGCTATGGAAGTCGGCCGAAAGCTAGGCGTTCTCGGCGCAATGGTGTGCCTGCTCATCACGAGCTTCGGGATCGCGTCCGCCCAGAGCGTGTCGTCGGGCACGATCAACGGCACGATCCGGGATGAGTCGGGCGGCGTCCTTCCGGGCGTGACGGCGACGCTCACCAGCCCCGCGCTTCAGGTCCGCGAGATCGTCCAGGTGACCGACGCCGAAGGCGCGTATCGCTTCGTCGATCTTCCCGCCGGCACCTACAACCTGAAGTTCGAGTTGACCGGCTTCAGCACGCTGATTCGCGAGGATCTTCGATTGACCATCGGATTCACCGCGCGCATCGACGAGAACATGAAAGTCGGGGCGATGTCGGAATCGGTCACCGTCAGCGGCCAGAGTCCGATCGTCGACATCACGAGCACCAGCGCGGCCGTGGCGTTCACCAAGGAAATTCTCGAGGCGGTGCCACGCGGCCGCGATCTCCAGAACGTCCTCGCGATGGCGCCGGGCGTGACCCAGGCCACGATGGACGTCGGCGGCAGCACACTGGCACAGCGGCAGGATACGGCAAGCTACGGCATGGAATCGCAGCCCAAGCTCCAGTACGAGGGCATGAACATCGCGATGGGCGCCGATCAAAACACGCCGATCTATTTCATCGACAACAGCCTCGATGAGGTGCAGGTCCGCACATCGGGCAACGACGCCGAAGTGTCGACGCCTGGCGTCTCGATGATCGCGACCATGAAGTCGGGGAGCAATACCTTTCACGGGGCCTACCGCGGTTCGTATCAACCGGCCAGTCTTCAAGGGAACAACTTGAACGACGAACTGAAGGCCCAAGGGATCGGCACACCTCCAGAGCTTAAGACGTTCTACGACTTCGCGGGCGATTTGGGCGGCAGGATTATCCGGGACAAGCTTTGGTTCTACGGCGGGTACGCCAAACAGACCAAGAGCGAGGGGACGCTCGGCTTTGCGGATGGTGCCGGGCCGGACGGCAGGTATTTGACGGGGGATGAACCTCAGGCGTATTTCGAAAGTTCTCTCTATCAGTACTCCCTGAAGACGTCGTATCAGATGACCAGGAACAACCGTCTCGTCTACGCGTGGCAGAAAGGTGTCAAGGCACAGCCACAGAATGGCGGCGCCCGCACCAGGCCGCTCGAGGCGACGCGCGATTACCTGAATCCCACGTCTATTCAGAAGGCCGAGTGGCAGAGCACGGTGACGCCTCGCCTGCTTTTGAACGCGATGGGCGGATACGCGGGGTACGTCACTGACTATGACGCCGGCCGCTCTTATGCCAGCGCCAACGCTCCGAGCCGAATGGACATCGAGACGGGCGTGTTCACGGGATCTCACGTACAGCATCAGGGGAAGACACGCGACCGCTACCAGGCCGAGGCCAGCGCCACGTTCTTCCCGGGACGCTCGTTCGCAGGGCAACACGATTTCAAGACAGGCGTCTCGCTCTACTGGGATCGGACATCTGATGCCTGGCTGAACAACGTGGCCAGCGACGGCAATTACGGTAATTACGTGCTGATTACCGACAGGATTAACGGTGTGTCCGGCACGCCGTTCCGGATCAGGGCATACAACACGCCGGTCTTTCCACAGGACAACGAAGACATCTTCGCGTGGTATTTCAAAGACAGCTGGAGGGTCCACGACAAGTTGACCTTCAATCTCGGCGTGCGGTGGGAGTATCAGCACTCCTATCTGCCGGATCAGGAGTTCGACGGCGCCCGGGACTTCCCGACGGTGTTCCCAGCCAAGCACGTTAATTTTCTCGACGTGCAGACCTTCAACCGGGTGGTGCCGCGGTTGGGCGTGGCCTACGACATGGGCGGCAAGTCGGTCATCAAGGCGACCTGGGGGCTCTACAACTACATCCTCGGCGACACATACGGCGACGTGTTTGCCGCAACGGCCACAGGGAATGCCGTATTCCTCTGGCACGATTTGAACAACGACAAGAAGTGGACGCCGAATGAAACGAATCTCGCGCTCAACAACAACCCGGATTTCGTCAGCATTACGGCGGCCTCCAACTACGAGCTCAGCCCGGAGTTGAAGCAACCCAACACGTGGGAGTCGACGGTGAGCTTCGAGCGCGAGCTGGCGCCCAGCCTGGGATTCCGCGTGATGTACATCAATCGGATTGTCGACAACAGCATTGAAACGCTCAATGTGAAGCGGCCGTACGAGGCGTACAACATACCAATCACCCGCCGCGATCCCGGTCCTGATGGAGCGCTCAACACCAGCGACGACGCGGGCAGTATTACCCTCTACGACTACGCCGCTTCGTACACCGGTGCCAACTTCGTGAGCAATAAACGGGTGAATGCGGTCAACACGGATCGGTTCGACACGGTGGAGTTCACGGTGACCCGGCGTGCAACGGACAAATGGTCGGGGCAGATCTCGTATTTCGCGGTCAAGAATCGCCGCTGGCTCAACGGCGTCTACCAGAGCCCGAACGACGAGTTCTTCCCGGTCGATGAGACCTGGGGTTGGGCGGGCAATATCAGCGGGACCTACCGTCTGCCCTACAACGTCTCTGTATCCGGCTTCCTGCAAAGCCAGGCCGGAATCAAGGGGCAGCGCACGAATATTTTCCGGACGGCGGATCCTGACGGCGGCCGGCCGATCACGCAAAACGGCAACACGACGATTCGTCTCGAGCCGTACGGCAGCCAGCAGCTGTCTCCCTTCAATATCCTGAACCTCCGGGCGAACAAAGATTTCCGGTTGAGCCAGGGACGGCGGATCAGCATCGATTTCGACATCTTCAACCTGTTGAACTCTGCGACACCGACGAGCGCCGACTTCGCGTCGGGGCCGACGTTCGGCTACGCGCAGGGCGTGACGCCGCCGCTCATCACGCGCATCGGCGCGCGCTTCACGTTCTGATGGAGGCTCTATGAAACCCTTGAAACTCGGAGCTGCCATCGCCGCACTCGTGCTGGTGGCCGCAGTGGCGATCATCGTTTTCACTCCCACGGGTGACCATGTGTCGCCGACTCTCTCAGCGCAGTCGCTCAACTGCGACATGAGCCAGTACAAAGCGGCATCCGGTCTCACGGCCGCCATCGAACAGGGTGCGCTGGCTGTAACGTGGAACGGCTCCAGCGGCTCGGAGCTTCGCGCACGCTACGGCATTGATAACGGACAGCCGGTCGTGCGCGAGCTCGCCGTCAGAAAGACGGGCGGGCAGTGGGCGCCGCTCGGGCAGAATCTGACGCCCGAGTTCTACGTCAAGAGCGGCGTCAGGCGCATGACGACGCAGCAGGGCGCGCCGCTGCGCGATCTGGGCGTCGACATCACGTCTGAAGTGATCGAAAAGAACAAGTGGTTCGCGTTCTGGGATGCGCCGTTCGTCGTTCCAGGCGTGCCCGAGCCGAATCCTGCGCGAGGGCGGGGCGAAGGCGCGGCGCGTGGCCGCGGACAACCCGGACCGGCGTCGCAGGCCGAGCCGGCGGCGAGAAGGGGCAATGTGCCTCCGGGACCCGAAGGACGCGTGTACGGACTGCCGCGGACGCCCGACGAAATCAAGAAGGCCGACGCCACGTTCAAGGGCACCGGCTGCTCGGTGAAGACGGACGGTGCGAGGGTGGAAGTGAACTTCTCCGGCCTCTCGATGGGGATTTTTTCAGGCAGCCTTCAGTTCACGTCGTACCGCGGCTCGAACCTGCTGCGCATGGAAGCCATCGCGAAGACCGACCAGCCGTCGGTGGCGTACAAGTATGAAGGCGGTCTGCGAGGCTTCTCGACGTCGCTCACACCTCAGGTGGCGTGGCGCGACCGGGGCGGCGATCCGCAGAAGTACGAATTTGGCGGCATCAAGAACGACACGCGTGTCACGGTGAAAGCCAAGAACCGCGTGCTCGTGGCCGGTGGCGGGAAGAGCGGATCGATCGCGACGTTCCCGACGCCGCATTCGTTCTTCTTTACGCGCGAAGTCGACACCAACCTCGGCTACGTGTGGTATCGCAAGGACGCCGAAGGGCAATTCGGGCTGGGCGTGCGTCAGGCCGACGGTGAAGAAGTACCCGAGTACGTCGAGAACTTCGCGCTGCACAACGCGCCTCCCGGCACATGGCAGCGCATGTCGGTGTACTACCTGATGACGCCGGACAATACCGAAGCGACACGGCAGGCCGTGATGGCCTACACGCACGGCGACGTATTCAAGCCGATCCCCGGCTACAAGACGATGGTGAATCACTTCCACCTGCGGTTCACACAGCGCCTGCGTGCATCGGGATCGCTCGACAACACGTTCGAGGACCTCATGGTGATGCGCTCCACCGGCATCAACATCGTCGGGTTGAGCGACTTCCACGGCGATCTCCGTCCGAACGATCCTGGTGTGGGACGGTTCGAGGATCAAAAGGACTACTACACCGCGTCGATGAAGGCATCGGACAAGGACTTCCTGGTGACCAACTGGGAAGAGCCGACCGCGTATTTCGGCGGCCACTACAACATCATGTTCCCGAAGAACGTGTATTGGAGCAAGGTGCGCCAGGAGGGGCAGCCGTTCACGGAGACCGTGCAGGGATACGGCAAGGTGTATCACACGGGCAGCACGACGGACGTGCAGGGGATGCTCGACGCCGAGGGCGGCTACTGGTTCCACTCGCACCCTCGCACGAAGGGCACTACGGGATATCCTGATGCGCTCTTCGACAAGCCGTGGGTGAAGAACGATCGCTATCTCGGCATCGCGTTCAAGCCGAACATGGGCGACGATCTGTCGGACGTGCGCATGTGCAAGTGGCGCTGCTTCGATGCGATCGACACGATGAACAACCTGTACGCCAACAGCGGGTTGAAGCCGAAGTACCTCATCGCCGACGTGGACACGTACCGCAAGGGTCCGGAAGACGACATCTATCCGGGCCACCCGATCAACTACGTGAAGGTCGATCGGCTGCCCGGTCCTGCAGATGACTGGACGCCGATTCTGCGATCGCTCCGTAACGGCGACTTCTGGGTGAGCACGGGCGAGATCCTCATCAAGAACTACGCTGTTGAGGGCACAGGCGCCAAGAGAACGATCACGGCGGATCTGGAGTGGACCTATCCGCTGGACATGATCGACGTCGTCACCGGGGATGGCAAGAAGGTGGAGACGCAGACAATCCAGGCGACCGACACGACGGCGCACGGCACGCGCAAGATAACGATCCCGTTCGATGCGACAGGCAAGGCATGGGTGCGCATGTCGGTGTGGGATTCGGCGGGTAACGGGGCGTTCGTGCAGCCGATCTGGCTGAACGCGCCAAAAACGACGAACTGATCGCGTCGACTTCGATGCGCTCGCGTGTTTTGTATCCTCTGTGGGCCGCCGCAATGATCGTTGCGGCGGCCCATTTGTTTGCGGGCCAGGGTGGCGGCTCGAGGGGCGGCCCCGCTCCGATTGTCATCAACAAGGCCATCCCCGCTCCGGCCTGGGCGCTCGCCGAGCGCGAGATGCTCGATGACGCCGCCAACGGCGCGCGGCTGTGGGTCGAACGCTACGTCAAGCCTGACGGATCCGTGAATGTCCCAGAACGCTGGGGGGTGACCGACGGACCAGACGACATCACGGAAACGATCCGCGGTTGGCCGCTCGTATATGCGATGGGTGCGCCGGAGGCGGTTGCCGACGCGTTCGAGAAAGTGTGGGAGGGGCACCTTCGGCAGTTCGGCCGTGCACGAATTCCAACGGTCGAGCTTGCGAAGGACGGCATCTTCGTCAAGGAGTTTCCGCCGTCATTTGATTGGGAACACACCGGGGAGGGATTGCAGGCGTTCTACTGGGACGCCCTGGGCCGGCCCGGCCATCAGGCGAATCTGGCTCGCGCGCGCCGCTTCGCCGGTTTGTATCTGAACGAAGACCCGGGCGCGCCCAACTACGATCCCAAACTCAAGATCATCAAGAGCCTGTTCAACGGCAGCAAAGGGCCGGTGACGAGACCGGTGACGCCTGTTGACTGGGACGGCGACGAGAACCCCCAGCGGGCCGCGCGATTCAGCACGTCTTCGAATATCCGCGGCGATCACCCTTTGAATCTCCTGGCCACGACGCTCGCGACGCAGGCGTATCTGCTGACGCACGAGCCGAAATACAAGAGATGGGTGCTCGAGTACGTCGACGCATGGCGCGATCGCGCGGCGGCCAACGGCGGAAATTTTCCGTCCAACATCGGACTCGACGGAAAGATCGGCGGAGAGTGGGGAGGAAAGTGGTACGGAGGCATATTCGGCTGGAACAGTCCCGATGACGGGCTTCGCAACTACGTATTGCGAGGCATTCCGGCAGCGTTCGGCCAGGCGGCCATGCTGAGCAGAAACATGGCGTACGTCGATCCGGTTCGAAGGCAGGTCGACAACATCTTCGCCGCGGCGCGAACGGAGAACGGCGAGGTTCTCGTTCCGCACTATTACGGGGAATCCCCTCGGCCGGGCTCGGGGCAGGCGGGCGGCAAGGTTGGCTGGTACGGATACCGGAAGGGAGAGTTCTATCCTACCGGCGCTCTCGGAAATCTTTCGGAGGCTACGATCGAGTTGTACCTGTGGTCACTGAATCCAGCGGACGTGAAGCGAATCCTTCCCAACCCTCCAGACAGACGATCCGTGCAAGGCTGGATCGAGTTTCTCCAAGGACGCAGGCCGAATTATCCGCTCGAGGCCATGCAGCAGGAACGTCAGGACGCCACGCGAGCCTTCGAGCGCACGCGCAGCACGGCATACGGACCGAGTCCCGTCGCGTTCGAGTCGCTCGCAAATCTGACGCTGGGTGCGGCCAATTTGTACGGCTCGGGAGATGTGCTACGCAGCCAGGTCAGGTATTTCGATCCGGAGCGACGCCGGGCAGGCCTGGCGCAGGATGTTGCGGCGCTCGTTGAAAAAATCGAACCGGGCAGTGTCACGCTGACGCTCATCAATACGAGCACAACCGCGCCGCGCCGGCTGATCGTGCAGATGGGCGCGTACGGAGAGCATCAGGCGATCTCCGTGCGTGTGGGCGATCGGACAGTTCCGGTCAATGCGCCGTACTTCGAAATCCAGCTCGCCGCGGGTGCGGGTGAGCAACTGATAGTCGCGACAAAACGGCTGGTGAACGATCCCACGCTACGGTTGCCGTGGGAACGCACCCAATGAGCAAGGATTCGTCAATGCTTCGTCAACGCGTGTGGTTGCTGATGTGTGTGCTCATCGCCGGCGGTCTGGCGTTCGAGCCTGGACCGGTTCGTGGACAGAGCGATCTCGTCGTCTCGATAAGCAAGCTGATGCCGGCGCCTGCCTGGGCCGTTACCGAGCGGCAGGTGCTGGCTCTCAACGCCGAGGGAGTGGCGCTGTGGGCGGCGAAGTACCTCGATGCGAATGGCTATCTGCTCGGCGCCGCGAATTGGGGCATCGAAGACGGCCCTGATGATGCCGTCGAAAGCATCCGCAACTGGCCGCTCGCGCACACGCTCGGCGGACCCGAATCGATTATCGAGCAGTGGGATCGCGCGTGGGAAGGGCATCTCGACCAATACACGAAAGCGAAGGACCCGTCGACCGAGCTGGCAAAAGACGGGATGTACTACAAAGAGTTTCCCACCGCCTATGACTGGGAGCACATCGGTGAGGGCCTCGGACCCTTCTATTGGTACGGTCTAAGCCGGCCGGCCGACCAACGCTACATCAACAGGCTTCGACGCTGGTCGGGCCTCTACATGAACGAGGATCCCGAGGCAAAGAACTATGACGCGAAGCTGAAGATCATTCCGAGCCTGTTCAACGGGAGCAAGGGCGCGAAGCTCACGAACAATACGCAGGAGGACTGGAACGGACGGCTGCTTCCGGGCACCAAGCCGAGCACTCGATTTCTCAAGGCGACGAACATCCTCGGCGATCATCCGCTGAATCTCGCGGCGACCAATCTGGCGTTTCACGCGTATCTCGCCACGCAGGATGCGAAGTACAAGACGTGGCTGCTCGAGTATGTCGACGCATGGAAGGCGAGAATTGCCGCCAACGGCGGCAATATCCCGTCGAACATCGGGCGGAACGGCGAGATTGGAGCCGAATGGGGCGGCAAGTGGTACGGCGGCGTGTTCGGATGGAATTCTGCGGATGAAGGGGTTCGTAACTACGTCCTGCGTGGACCTCCCGAAGCGTTTGGCAACGCGTTGCTGCTCACGGGCGATCAGGGTTACACGCAGGTGCTGCGAAAGCAGGTCGATAACCTCTACGCCAACAAGAAGGTGGAGAACGGCCGGGTGCTGCTGCCGCGCTATTACGGCGATCAGGGCTGGTACGGGCATCACGACGGCGAAAGCGGATCGGCCGGTGGCTTGACAAACCTTCGCGAGGTCGAAACGGACGTCTACCTTTGGGCGTTGCAGGCTGGCGATCTCGAACGGTTGCCCAAGCGTGGATGGATTGGATATCTGACATCGGGAGACGCTGCATATCCGCTGACGGCGCTTCAGCAGGAATTGACGGTGATTCAGCGCGCGGCGGCACGCCTTCGCGCCGATACGAGCACCGCAGATTTTCCACTTCACCACACTCGCGGGTCGGGTGTAAATCCGGTGGCAACCGAAGCGCTCATCAACCTGACGCTTGGCGCCAACGATCCGAACGGCTCAGGTCACGGCCCGTTGCCGCTGCACGCGCAGGTACGTCACTTCGATCCGGACAGGCACCGCGCCGGGCTGGCCGAGGACGTCGCCGCCCTGGTTGAGAAAATCACGCCCGAAGGTGTCACGCTGACGCTCGTGAATACGCATCCGTTCTCGTATCGAAACGCGATAGTCCAGGGCGGCGGCTACGGTGAGCACCAGGTCGTGAGCGTCGTGGTGGGAGGACAATCCGTTGCCGTCGATGCGCCGTACTTCAGGGTGCGCCTGGCGCCCGGCGCCGGCGAGACGCTGACCATTCAGCTTCGCCGCTATGCGAATCAACCCACGCTGGCGTTCCCGTGGGACCGAGGCTGGATGATCAGGAAATAGCAAACAATCGGTAGTATGCTCCGATAGAGATGTCCGCAGGCAAGCGCCTCATGCTCGTCGACGACGACAAAAACTCGCGCGAAGGGTATCAGACGTACCTGTCGGCGAAGGGTTTTCGAGTGTATGCCTTCGGGGGCGGCGCCGACGCGCTGGCATTCGCCAAGTCGTCGAGTCCCGATCTCGTCGTCCTCGACCTGGGATTGCCCGACGTCGACGGCTGGGAAGTGGCGCGCCGCCTGAGGAGCGACGAGCAGACGAGAGATATCCCCATCATCGCGTTCAGCGGCAGATCCATGCACCACGAGCAGGTGAGCGCCCTCCGCGCAGGCTGCGACGTGCATCTCACGAAGCCCTGCGCCCCCGACCGCCTTCTTGGCGCCATCCGGAAGCTCCTTGGATTGACGGAAATCCACACCGCCGCTGCCGACGCCGGTTCAGAACCGTACTGAAAAGCCGGCTACGGCAGGTCGAAAGACAGGTACGACCACCGGCCTGCTCGTTCGACGAGCAGCGCCACGGAGTCGCCTGGTTGCAGCTGAGCGGTGAGCGTCCTGAGGTCGTCGGCGGAGAAGACGTTCTTGCCGTTGATCTCGTGGATGAGATCGCCTGGCTGTAGTCCGACGTCCGATCCGCGCGGATTCGGAATTCGCGCGATGACCACGGCGCCCGAAGCAAGGCGGACGGTGCCAATTGCCTCGGTCGTGCGCGCGTCCAGCGTGATCGCCATGATTCCCAGAGTTGGAATCTGACGCTGATACAAATCCTTCATGTCGGCGAGACGGTCGCTGGGCTCCTCGATGATGGTAGGCACGACGCTGAAGGTGAGCGACTGCGTGCCCCGCAGGACGTCGACTTTCATCGGCGCGCCTGCGACGTACCGAAACGAGAGCCCCATCCACGCGGCGATGTTGTCCATCGGCCGATCGTTGACGCTCACGATGATGTCGTTGAGCCGTATCCCGGCCTTTGCCGCCGGTGTGTTCGGCATCAGGTCGCTGACGATGACGCCCGAATCCCGCGGCAATTTCAGTGCGGCGGCAAGAGACGGGGTGATGGTCTGTAGTCCGGCGCCGATCACCGGGCGGTGTACGTGCCCGTGCTCACGCAGCTGTTGATACACCCACTGGACGAGCACGCCAGGTATCGCAAACCCGATGCCCTCGCTGCCGCCGGACTGTGTGCTGATGAACGTGTTCAGCCCCACCATTTCGCCCTTCGTGCTGACAAGCGGTCCGCCGCTGTTGCCGGGGTTGATGGCGGTGTCCGTCTGGATGTACAGCATGGGACTGTCAGGATCCAGCTGGCGGGCAACCGAGCTGACGACACCCATCGTGACGGAGTTGTGAAGTCCCGAGGGGCTGCCGAACGCGAAGACGACCTGCCCTTGCCGCAGCGCTCCAAAGTCGGCGATTTTCAGCGCTTGAAGATTCTCGACAGGAATCTTCAGGAGCGCCAGGTCCGCTTCAGCGAATGTGCCAACGAGATTCGCGCTGACGGGCTTCAGAAACGATTGCGACAGCACGCTGCCGATGCCGCGCCCTTCTGCCGGAATGACGCGAACGGTGATTTGCTGGGCCTGCGACACCACGTGGGCGTTCGTGATGATGTATCCATCGGGCGAGACGATGACGCCGGAGCCGACGCTGTGCTCCCAGTCCATCACATCCGACCGCTGGCTTTGCCTTTGCGAGTCGAATTTCGACACGAGCACCTGGACGACGCTCGGTGACACGTTCTGGACCATGGTTTCGACGGCCTTGTTCAGTCCGTCGAGAGCATCGCCCGGATCCGCAGCCTGTGCGAATGCGGATCCGCCGCTCATGATGGCGACCGCGACCGCCATCACGAGCCGTGTCTTCGTCGTGCGCGTCAATGAACCCTCGCAATGCTAGAACCGGTATGTGCTCCGCACGCCGATGCGCGTCAGATTGACATCCTGGTTTCCGAGAAACGTCATGAAGGTGATGTTCGGTCCGACGGCCAGGCCACGCCAGATCGAGAAGTCGACGCCGCCGCCAACAGATAGCGCAAGGCTCGTCTGCGATCGTCCGCCGCCGCTGTGTACGATGCGCATGTCGTCCGGGACAACGGGAAACCCGCCGCGCCGGCCCCGGTTCGGAAGGGCGATGCGCCGGCCGTCGCGATCTTCGAGCTCGTAGGTCGATCCGAACCTGATGTTGCCGGCTCCGCCTCCGCCCTGAATGTACGGCATGAGCCACGCGGCCGGACTTGGAAACTCCGTCACGAAGTTGGTGAGAAACGCGACTCCTCGGCCACCTTCTCCGCTGTTCTCAATCTCGAAGTCGGGAACCGCCATCACTTCGAAGTCGAAGCCGAAGTGAGGCGTCAGCCGGTAGCCGGCGGAGCCGCCCGCAGCGACGTTCGTTTCTCCCTCGCCGATGGCGCCCGCATAGGAGCCGGAGATCCTTGCGCCTTCCTGCGCGTGTGCGACTGACGAGAACCCGCACACGACCACCAGAACCACAGCCAGACGGCATGCTCGTGACATTGACCTTTTCTCCTTGTGAAGACTGCTCGCTGCCAGCTGCCGGCTACTCGCCACGCGCTGGTTGCCGCGCTGCGATGCAAGCCGGATGCCCCGAAGGCCTTCACAATCGGCTGAGTTCTGGAGCGGGGTGTCCTCCAGACCATGCGGAACTGTTCTGGTTAGATGAACTATTGCCACGGAATTTTCACAATTCCGCCTATGCCGTTAGGCCAACCGTGAACGTCGCCGAGTAGCCGCTCGATGGAGTGCCCGCCACCGACGCCATCTCGGAGTTGATGCTGTCTGCGAAGATCATGTCTCGAGTATTCGTCGTCGGATTCGACCCCCGCGATGCGTAGACGCCGGTCCCGTGTACTTCGTTGTTGATGGAATCGGGAAACGCGATCTGCGTGACTTTCAACGACTGCCCGTTGCGCGTCACTTCGACGTGAATGTGCGTGGCGCGCCCCTGATACCAGCCGGGATAGACCGTCGTAAATCTGACTTGTCCGTTGGCGTCGGTCGTCTGTATTCCGCGCAGGTACGTCTTGGCGCGCTCGCCTCCGTACTGCGAGTAGTTGCCGGTCGCGTCGCACTGCCAGATTTCCACGTTGACGCCGGCCAGCGGGGCGCAACTGGTCGCCGTATTCACGACCGTGATCGCCAGGTCAAGCTGCGTGCCGCTCTTGTCTTCGCGGATGTCGCTGCGGAACAGATCGATGAGAGATGGGTAAGGGCCGACGGTTTCGGTCGGGGTGACAGCGCAGGCCGCGCCCGATGCGACTCCGCCGCCAGTCGTCGTGCCAGCCGTTGTCGCCGTCGTCGCTGCGGCTCCGGATACCTCTGTCGGGCTCGTCGGCAATTCGCCGGCGCACCCGGCAGCCAGCGCCGCGCCTGTCGCTCCGATCAGGGCGAGCGCTTCGCGGCGTCCAATTCCCGCCTTCGCGTTTCGCTTCGGCGAGGCGAGCGGTCTTTCGTTGTGGTGCATCTTCATTCCTCCAATGAGTAATCCAACACTGCGAGAGTACGCGCGCTGCACGGCGCGTGCCGTCAAGAAAGGGAAAGCGCACGTAAAGCTTTGTAAAGCCGGTTCCACAGTTCCTGTTCCACGTTCCCTGTTCGCGGTGGCGCCTGGAGGGAGACGCGCATCTTTTCTAAGAAAAGGTGGCGTCCTGCATCCGCCGCCCACCTCGAACCTTGGCACGCGGAACAGGAACTGTGGAACCCATGAACGTTTTCACAACGCTCTGGTGCTACAGCGTTGTGAAAAGCGCCCTCTCGCTGCCTTGCAAAGGCATGCCACGTCGTGCAGAGGCGGTTAGGCCACAAGAAGATTGAGATGACGCTGAATCTTTACACGCCGCACATTTTGCCCAGTGTGCCGGGCCGGCCGTCGTCGGAGTAGAATCGCGCGCACAGGCCCTCGACGAAGCCATCGAAGTTTTGCTGGTCGAGAATCTGATTCAGTCGCGCGTAGAAACGGATGCGCAGCACTGCGCGGCAAATCCTGGGTCGCTACCCACATCGACGCCTGCTTCGCGTGCCGCTTTCGTTTGCCCATCGCCATCGGCGACAGTGAAGTACGCGTGATCAAGCGTGTCGATCCTTAATCCAGCGGTCACCACGGACGTGCTCGCCGCCGACTCAAAGAATGGTCCGAAGGAGAAGATGTGAGATTTGCCGCGTTGCTCGTCGCTGTCTTCACCATCATCGTCGGCATAGTGGGCCTCATTTCTCCCGATAGCGGGACGACGGCTCGGCGGCTCTACTTCGCGACGCCTGTTGGACTGTATGCAGCCGGTGTTGTTCGCCTTGCGATGGGACTCGTGGTGGTCCTTTATGCCCCGGCCTCGCGTGCGCCAAAGAGTCTGCGCGCGTTGGGAGGCCTGATGTGTATGCAAGCACTCGCGGCGACGGTCCTTGGGCCTGATCGCGCGCGAGCGGTCCTTGAATGGGAGACGATGCAGGGAACCGCGCCCCTGCGCGTCGGAGCCGCTGTGGCTCTAGCCGCCGGGTGCTTCTTAGCGTTTGCGGTTTCAGGCCACAGCCGTAACCTAGAAGGGAAGCACAGCAGCCCAATGCCGGGGCACCGCTAAGGCCAGTTTCACCACGGGCTGCTAGGCGAGAGGGAGCGTGATCGTCACTTGCAGGCCGCCGGCGTCTGCGTTGACGGCGTGAATGGATCCGCCGTGAACCTTCGCGGCACGCGCGGCTATCGAGAGGCCCAGTCCCGTGCCTCCCGAGTTGCGATCGCGCGAGGCGCCGACGCGATGGAAGGGCAGGAAAATGCGCTCGATGTCGTCCGGAGGGACGCCTGGCCCGTGGTCGCGCACGACGATGAAGGCATCTTTCGGCGTCATCTCCAGTGAGATGTCGACAGCGGTGCCTGGCGGAGTGTAACGGACCGCATTGCGAACGACATTCTCTACTGCGCTCGCGAGCAGGGCCGCGTCGCCCATCACCAGAGCTTCGCGTGAGTGCTGTACGTGGACTTCGCGGCCCGACTGACGGGCTTCATAGTCGGTGTCGCTCGCCACGCGCTGCACGATCTGATTCAGGTCCACAGGTTCGGCGACGGCGGGTTTGTCGCTGTCCGCCCGCGCAAGAGTCAAGAGCTGCCCGATCATCTCGTTGATGCGGGTACCTTCCTGCTCGATGCGGTTGAGGTGCTTTTCGGCGTCAGGCCCGGCTTTCCGCCGCGCGAGCTCGACGGCGACCTGCAGCCGGGCGAGCGGCGACCGCAGCTCGTGCGAAATGTCGGACAGCAGCTGCTTCTGTGTCGAGACGAGCAGATGCAGCCGTTCGGCCATGGCGTCGAAGTCGCGCACGACGTCGCCGATCTCGTCGCGGCGCGGGCGCACCATGTCTCCCGCGCGTGCGGCCAGGTCGCCCGCCGCGAGCCGCGCGCTCGCTTCGCGCACGCGTTTGAGCGGCGACGCAAGATGGCGAGCGAGAAGAAAACACACAACGGCGGACACGATGACGGCGGCAACGAGGACAGGCGTGGGGATGAAGACAGGCGATGGCCTGGGCAATGGCGGCGGGTAGACATTCGATCGAGGCCGCATGACCTCGAGGCCGACGAGGATGACGACCTGCGCGAGCCAGAAGCTCAAGAAGATTTTAATGGCGAGGCTGCGCATAGATGTATCCGACGCCGCGGACGGTCTTGATGCGCTCGTCGTCTGCGGCGGCGTCTGCGAGCTTGCGGCGCACCTTGCCGATGTGGACGTCGATGCTGCGGTCGAAGGGATCGAACGGGCGGCCGAGCACGCGCTGGCTGATGTCCTCGCGTGTGACGATACGCCCCGCGGCCGAGAGCAGCGTGTGCAGCAGATCGAACTCGACGGTCGTCAGATCGACGGGCGTGCTGTCTCTCACGACGGTGCGCGTCGCCGGGTCGAGCGTGATGTCACCGACCGTCACCCGCGGCAGCGTGTCCTCGTCGCGTGGCTGCATGCGGCGCAGGACGGCACGAATCCGCGCCGTCAGCTCGCGCGAGTTGAAGGGCTTGGGCAGGTAGTCGTCGGCCCCGATTTCCAGGCCGACGATGCGATCGACGTCTTCGCCGCGAGCCGTCAGCAGGATGACAGGGACGGCCGAACGTTGCCGGAGCGCGCGAAGAATCTCGAAGCCGTTCTGCTCGGGCAGCATGACATCGAGAATGACCAGCTCGTAGGCGCCGCTGGCCGCGAGATCGACGGCGCCGGCGCCGGAGTGGTGGGCATCCACCTCGAACCCTTCGCCGCGCAGAAGCTCGCCCACCAAATCGCAGAGCTCCCGGTCGTCGTCCACGATGAGGATCGTCCTCGACATCTGCAGGTCAGATTGTCCACGAAAAAGGGCGCCGTCACTGTGAAGAACGGGCAAGCGCTCGTAAAGAAACTGTAAAGACGGGGCCATCCGCCCGTCCGTGGTTGGTACTACCTTTGCCTAGACAAGTAATGCCTGCGACAAGCAATGCCTGCCATGAGAGGGAACCCATGCGATTCGCAATCGCCACGGCACTGGTTGCTCTGGGCGTTCTTATAGCTCCTGCGCGCTCGTCCGCACAGACGTCTCTCGACGCGTTCGGCGCGCTTCCAATCAATAACTTCGCCTCGTTGGGCGACTCGGGCATGCCGCTCGATTTCGGCGGCCGTGTTTCGTTCGACGCATTACCCGCTGTGCAGTTGTTCGGCGAATTCGGGCACCTCGGCAATGTCATGCCCCCGCTGGTCGATGTGGGGTTGGCATTCACCAGGCTCGATTTGACGGCATCCGCGTTTTACGGTGAGGGCGGAGTGCGGCTGGTCGCGGCGCCGCATTCGGCGGTGACGCCGTACGTCGAAGGAACAGCCGGCGTCGCGCATCTGCGCTTCGGTGCGACTGGGTTCGGCTCGACGACCGATGCGATCGTGCGAGCGGGATTGAACCTCGTCGACACGCGCGATCCCGTGTTCGGTTTCGGCGGCGGCCTGCTCATGCAGGGCGGACCGCTGCGATTCGACGTGGGGTATCGCTACAAGCGCATCGTCGCGAACAGCATGTTGAGCTCGGTCATCGGCGCGGGCCAGCAATTGCAGTCGCACCAGATCCGATTCGGGGCGGGCGTGAGGTTCTGATCTTTACGGGTCTTTTAACAGGAGGCTAGGAGAGTAGGAGGAATCTTTTGAAAAGAAATCTCCTAAACTCCTGGTCTCCTGTTTGTTCTTTTAGTTCTTCCACATCGGGTTCACGAACGCGCCGTTGGTTGCGATATCCCATACCGCGAGGCGCGCCCATACCCAGCCGTGAGCCGGCGCACGCCATTCGAACGTCCGCTTGCCGAACTCACGCGTTTCGGCGAGAGGAATCGTCTCGCGATGCGTCGTTTTCCCATCGCTCCAGACGATCTCGGCGTAGCGAAGCGGGAACGTCCACTGGGCATCCACCGACGCGATCACTTCGTCAGCCGTTGATTTCGACAGGTCGACCCGCGGCAGCAGCACCTCTCCAGTGGTCGTGAAGAACTCACCCCTCGCGAGCGGCTCGACGGCGTCTCCCCAGCGCTCGAACGCCGGCAGCCGATCGAGTTTGACGTAATTGATGTTCATGTGGGCGTACAGCTCGTCGGTGTCGTCGAACTGGAACATGTCGACTTCGCCGAAGATGCGCTTGCGCATACCCTGGTTGCTCAGATCGTCGAGCAGATCGAACGAGCGATCTCCAAGCCGAGGCGACGAGAGATCCGACGGCATCGCCTTCCATCCAGCGCCGAGATACCGCGGATCGCGGAAGTGATCGGTCGCGAGGATCTTGTCGGGGAAGCCGGTCGATCCCTTGGTTCGCGGATGTGTCTGGTACATGTAGCCGCCCTCGCGGCGCACCAGCTCGAGCATCTCCTGCGGGTTCGCCGCGCTGTACACCTTCCCGTATTTCGGATGCTGCATCTCGAACGCCGCGCCGGCGGACTTCGGCCGACTCATGAACCAATACACAGGCTTTGGAAACACGACCGACCAATGGCCGCCGAGATGCACGTTCGCTTCCTCTGCGGGAATCAACAGAAACTCCGGATCGGACTGGGCCTTGAGCGCCTTGAAATAGGCGTCGAGCTCATCCAGGCGGAGATCCGTGAGGTCGGCGGGATGTCCGTCGCCGTGGAAGTCCATGATCATCGTCGCGTCGACACCCATCGCCTTCAGAACCGGCTTGAATGGCGGCGTCCACTTTGGACCGTGCGCCATCGCCTGAACGGTGTCGGCGAGATGCCAGTGCGTGCTCAACGTCTTGTATCCCGCAAGGGCGGGGAAGCGATCGCGATTGGTGTAGCGGAGCACCTGCGTCAGCGCTGTTTCTGGTGTGCCCTCGGACACCAGAAAGAACACACCCATACGCTGGGCACGTCCGGGCGGCGCATTCACCCATGGGTAGTACTGCCAATTCTCGTCGCGCAGCTGCCGCACGCCGATGCCGACCCGGCCTCGCCACGATCGGTGCCAGAGGAACCCGAGGTTCGAGGAAAAATCGCGCGGAAAGAAATACTGGTGCGGCGCCGGAAACACCGCGACGCTGCCGCCGGCCGTCTTCGCCGCGAGCGTTCTGTGGCGGACCTGGACCGGCTGGCGCTCTGCCCGGAATCCCGTGCTGTAGATCGTCTTCAGCGTGCCCGAGGTGTCGTAGTACGAAATCTCCGACCGCATGTTGTTGCCGGCCGTGCGATCGGCCGGCGCGGCCATCTCGAGCCCCGCGTCGTAGTAGTAGGCGACGTCGGGGTCGTTGGTCGTGAGCACGGCTTCCTGCTGAATCAACCGGCTTCCGGGATAGAACGAGTACGAGATCGCGCCCTCGAAGCCGCCCATGCGCATGCCGTCGAACACGAGCTCGACGCGCTCGCCGATGCTGCGAGCCTTGGCGCTCCGCAGGGTGAACGTCGCTTGCACGTGGCGCGTGCCTTCAGGATGGCCCGCGGGATCGTCGAAGAAGGCGTTCCACCCTCCGCGCCGTTTGCTCGTCTCGCCGCGGTAGAACGGGCGCGCATCGGTGACGACCGCGGTGGGTCCAGCGGCAATCGACGTAATCAGCGCACGCTCGGGATCGAGCGAGAACGTGGCGCGCCACGGGCGTGACGCCTCATCGGACCACGCGACGGTCACCGCATCGCCCGCCGAGGTCACAGTCACCGCACCTGGCCTCAGCTGACTCGTGTCGAGCGTGATCGCCTGCGCCGCGGCAAGGGTTGGAACGAGAACAAATGCGAGGATGACAATCGGTGTTTTCACTGGTGTTGTCCCATGGTTGGTGAACCTTCTACGTTCCACTTTCCACTTTCCACTTTCCACTTTCTACTTTTTACTTTTAGATTTCTTCCATTCCTCAAACCGCTTCCGCATCACTTCATTCATGGCTGGGTACACGCCGACGATCGATTCTCCCTTGAGCAGTAGCTCGCGCTGAAACTCCTCCTGCTCGTCGTGTTCGAGCGCAACGTTCGCGACCTTCTCCGCGATGGCGGCCGGGATCACCAGGATGCCCGTGCTTTCGCCCACGAGAATATCGCCCGGAATCACGGTGACGCTGCCGATCCGTACCGGCACCTGGTAATCGACGCTCATCATGAGCGGGGCGACAGACGAGGCGTGGCCCCGGCGCATGTAGGTCTGGATCGGCATCGCTTCCAGTTCGGGCACGTCGCGCATCGCGCCGTCGATCACCAGGCCCGCGCCGCCGCGGACGAGAAACCGAACCGTCGTCACGCCGCCGGACACACCGGCCCGCGTTTCTCCGCCGGCGTCGAAGACAAGGATGTCGCCGGGTTGCGCCTCCTCCGCGGACTTGTAGTTGAGCTGCGGGCCCGCGGCGTAGAGCTTGTCGCGCACGTCCTTCCGATTGGGGAGATAGCGGATCGTGCGCGCGCGCCCCACCATCCGAGTGTTGGCCTTCAGCGGCGACAGTTCGTTGATGAAGTTCTGCGGATACCCTTCGGCGGTCACGACCGACCACGCCGACTCGAGGCCCACCCGCATCAGCTTGTCGAAGAGCGCGCGATCCGGCGGGCTGAGGCGTTCGACGATGTACGCGGGCATCTGCCGCTCGACCGGCTCGAGCTTGAGCGTGGCCTTCTGTGCAGCCACCGTTGCGCCCGCGGCGAAAAGGACCAGCAATGCACTCGTGATCCGCATGGCCGATTTCTCCTAAGCTTCTGGTCTTCGGTTCAGTTCAGTGGATCGTCCTGGAACGGTGTCAAGATACACTCTTCCCGGAGGTTTTGTATGCGGTTGTTTCTGATCGCTGCCGCGCTCGTCGCTGCGAGCGCGACGCAGGCAGTAGCCCAAGGACTGGTGACGCAGAAGGCGCTCTCGCTCGAGATGGCGCAGGCGATCGTGCAAGGCACGGTGGAACGCTGCCGTAAGGACGGCTTCAGCGTCAGCGTCTCTGTCATCGACGGAAGCGGGCTTCTCAAGGCGTTCGTGCGCGACGAGGGCAACAACGGTCCGCACACCATCGATTTGAGCCGCCGAAAAGCCTACACCGCGCTGACATTTGCGTCACGGTGGGCGACGTCTCTCGAGGCGGCAAAAGCATGGGGATCGGCATTGGGCTCGCCGATGCCGAACGTTGAGGGCACGACGGGTCTGGGCGGTGGCGTCCCGATCAAGGTCGGTGACGTCGCGATTGGCGCCGTCGGAGTCAGCGGCGCGGTAGGCGGCGACAAGGATGAAGTCTGCGCAAAGGCAGGCATCGCCAGGATCGCGCATTTGTTGAAATAGGAGAATCACATGCGTGTTGCGCTAGGCATCGCGGGCGTCGTGTTGTTCGTGACGGCGGGACTGGGGACCGTTGTGCTGCAGGGGCAGGGTGGGCGCATCGATGCATGGGCGCCGCTGCCGGAAAAACCCAGTCCGTTTGTCCCGCCGAACAAGCCGCTCACAAAGCTGTCGGACCTTCTCGCCAGGCACAAGGGCCATCAGGACTGGTCGGAGGTCATCGTCAACGACAACCTCTTTCACGGCTCGTACATCTCAATGGCGCCGGGCGCCAAGACCCCGCGCCAATTCCAGCAGGACAACCGCGCGTTCTGGATTGTTCAGGACGGTCAAATCCGCTTCACCATCGAAGGCGTCGAGCCGTTCGTCGCGTCAAAGGGCTTTCTCGTGCAAGTCCCGAAGCGCCTCGTCTACAGCATGGAAACGGTTGGAAACCTTCCGTCGCTGCGCTTCGAGGTGTTGATGGCCAATTCGCAGACGATGTATCCCGCCGATGAGACGCCGACGCCGTCGCGCGGCATCAAATACGAGCGCGTGAGCATCGCCAACGCGAAGGGCACGTACGACGAAGCGAACGTGCCGTACATCGACTACAACCTCGTGATGTCCGGGGGAAAGCCGAAACCGAAAAAGAATCCGACGCAGTTCGTGGGTGACGCGCACGACGGTGGCTACGTCAACGTCGGCATCGCGAACATCATCCGCGGCGATCCCAAGACGGAGAAGCCGGCGCGCGATGACGACAAAGGGCATTTTCATCTGACAGGGCCGGAGCTCTGGTTCATGCTCGAAGGACAGAACGAGTTCAAGGTGGGCGACGTGCCCATCTTCGTGGCGAATCAGGGCGACATCGTCTATGCGCCGGCGCAGGTGTGGCATCGGCCGCGGCACGTCGGCAACGGGATGGCGACGCGGCTCGCGATCGTGGGATACGCGAACTCCCATTTGTTTCAGCCCGGAGGCGGAGGTCAGTAAAGGAGGGTGACATGAGTTGCGCTCGAGCGTGGGTCCTCATGTTTGCGTGCTTGGTCGTTGGCGCTGCTGACACGGGTGTCGGGCAGTCGGGTTACAAGCTCGTCGAATGGCCGGCGCCGGCGACCAGCGCCGCAGGGTTCGCCGCGCCGTGGAATTTGATTCAAGCATCCAGTGTGGCCATCGACTCGCGCGGCAGCGTGCTCGTGCTGCACCGCGGCGCCCACCCGGTGCTCGAGTTCGACAGCGCCGGAAAATTCCTGCGCTCGTGGGGCGACGGGCTAATCAGCGAGGGCAAGGTCGCTGGCATTCCCAAAGAAAACTTCGCGCCGAGTCGTTCTCGCTACTCGGCGGTGTACGGACCGGCGGGATGCACATCGTGCGGCGCGCACTCCGTACGCGTTGATCAGCAAGGCAACATCTGGATCGTCGACGCGACCGCGCACGTGCTGTACAAAATGTCCCCGGCCGGAAAAGAGATCATGCGGCTTGGGACCAAAGGTACCTCCGGCGCAAGCCAGTCAACGTTCAACCTGCCGACCGACATTGCCTTTGCCGCCAACGGCGACCTGTACGTGACCGACGGATACGGGGGCGCCCGTGTCGTGAAATTCTCGCGAGACGGAAAATATCTGTTGGAGTGGGGGAAGCGGGGGACGGGACCTGGTGAATTCGGCTTGCCTCACAACGTCGTCGTCGACGCGCAGGGGTTGGTGTATGTGACCGATCGAGACAACCAGCGCATACAGATTTTCGACGCGAACGGCAAATTTCTGCGTGAGTGGACGGGCACCGGCGGCGTTTCAGGGCTCGCGATGATGCGCGACGGGCGCATCGTCACTGGCTCTGTCGTGCGGGATCTGAAGGGGGCCGTCGTCGCCAAGTTGGGAGATGCCGCGCCCGCGCATGGCGTGGCGATTGACGCCGCCGGCAACATCTATCTCGCGCAGTTGAGTGGAATCGTGCAGAAGTTCGTCGTGCAGTAGCGGGTTCTACTGCACCGCAGAGACGCTGCGACGCAACGAATTCATTTCGAAAAGAATTCTCAGCGTCATCAGTAGTACGTGACCTTCAGGACGAAGTCGGTGGAGATCTGCACGTTGCCGATGTCAAAGATGCCGATGCAGTATTCGCCGGGCGCCGAAGGGGTTGCGGCAAACACGACGTTGAGCGTCGCCGTGTTGGTAGACAACTGCTGCGTGCAGGTCGACGCGGCTGCATCCCAGGATCCCAGGGCCAGGCCCATCGTCAGCGTATTGACGGGAGCCAACTCGGCAATCGAGAGGCTGATGGAACCGGGATTGACGACCGTAAACGGAAACCCGGCCGAGCCACCTGTCTGCAGCGTGCCGGGAAACGTCGAGGTCTTCAGCTCATAGACGGGAGCGGTCGGCGCAGTCGGCTCGGTCGGCGTCGTCCCGCCACACGCAATCGAGGTGACGAGGGCGGCGAAGACGGCGACAAATCGTGCTGCGGCTGGTGCTCTCATGCAACGGACTCCTTAGGTGAGTGAAGAAGGGTGAGGCGAGGGTCGGGTGCGATCGTGCAACGCGCGTGCCGCTGACGTAGGGCTAGCGCGTCACCGGCGGTCACCGAAGGAAGACAGTCACTGCTGCCGGCAGGCGACAGACGAATTGAAGGACCGACACACTTTTGTCACATGTCGGCGCTTTGAGTTCTACTGTTCAGCTTTTCGTATAAATCAGTTTCCAGGCAGTGTCTGTGTCGTTGTCACAGCCAGCCGTGATCTCATCCCGTTGAGTCGGCGAGGGGCAGAAAGATTGTGAACGTCGTGCCATGGCCAAGCTCGGTGTCCACCTCGATTCGTCCTTTGGCCTCCTGAATAATTCCATACACCGTCGGTAGCCCGAGCCCCGTGCCTTTGGATGGCGCTTTCGTCGTGAAGTAGGGCTCGAAAATGCGCGCGCGGATTTCCGGCGTCATCCCGGCGCCATTGTCGGCGACCTTCAACGCCAGGTACTGCATCGTTCGACCGGTTGGCTGCCCATCGCACACCTCCGGTAGAGTGACGTTCAGCGTCGACAACGTCAGTCGGCCGGCTGATGGCATGGCATCCCGCGAGTTGATGGCGAGATTCAAGACGACCTGTTCGAGGAGACCTGGTCCGAGCCTCACATGGCTGTGTTCGGCGTGGAGCGAGAACTCGACGGCGAACGATTTTCCGAGCACCCGCTCGATCATTCCGCGGATGGCGTTGATGGAGGCGTTGACGTCGATCGAAAGCGTCGCCGCCTGCTGACGGCGGCTGAACGCCAGCAACTGCCGCGTCAACGCAGCGGCCAGCTCTGCCGCCTTCTTGATTTCGAGGAGCTCCGCGCGCACGCCAAACGACGCGTCGGTAGCGATGGCGAAGTCGGCATTCCCGCCAATCGTCATCAATAGATTGTTGAAGTCATGGGCGACGCTGCCTGTGAGCCGTCCGAGCGCGTCCATTTTCTGGGAGTGACGAAACTGTTCTTCCAGCTGAATGCGCTCGGTCACATCGCGCGCGCTGATCACGCCGAGAAGCACGCCCCCGTCGTCAAGCCGCTGACCGGTAGCTTCGAGCACGCGCCATGTTCCGTCTTTGTGACGATACCGCACCTGCACGAACGGCGGCACGCCTCCGCTCACGAAGGCTGACTCGAGCGTCGTGCGCACGCGCATCCGATCGTCGGGGTGAACCAGATCGAAGAGGCTTTTACCGGCGCGCTCGTCCCCGGAATAGCCGAGCACGCGTGCCACGGAAGGGCTGCTGTACTTGATGACCCCCGTCGCGTCGACGATGGTCACGATATCGAGGGAATGTTCGAGCGCCACTCTGCGATACCGCTCTTCACGAATGCGGGCGGCCTCGCCGGTTTTCTGAGGTGTGATGTCGACCATCACCCCGCGCAGCGTCGCCGGCCGTTCTCCATCGCAGACGACCGTCACGATATCGCGCAGCCACACGACTTCGTCGGAGCGTGTTTTCACGCGGTACTCGAAGTCGTGGTGACGGCCTTCGGCAACCGCCGTCATGCACTCCAGAACCGCGCGCTCGCGATCGTCGGGGTGCAGGAGATCGACCCAGAACGTCGGCTGCGTCAGCCAGTGTTCGATCGGATATCCGAGCAACGCCTCGGCGCCGCGGCTGACGTACTGAAACTGGAAGGTCACCGGGTCGGCCTCCCAGATGACGGCCTGAAGATCGTCGACGAGGGAGGGCGGCTTGGGCTGTGGTTCTGAGCTTGAATGCATGTATCAGGGCTCAGCGAACGCCATGCCCATGCGCCCGACTCTTATTGTGCGCGGTAACATACAGACTAATAGGCACTTACATGAGACAAGGCGTGTAGTGATCGCCGCGGCAGCCGCCGACATGTCGGCAATTGCCCAAGCCTGCCGGAGTTTCGGCAGTTTGTTGTTGCTTGCTCTGCAACCCGCGCCCATCATTGGTGCGGCGTGCACGATACGCTGCCCCCATTCAGCTCCTCCGACAGCGATCGCCTCCGAGTGGAGCGCGACGGCCTGAGCCTGCTTCTCGAGGTCACCAATCTGCTGGTGACGCAGCATGACATGCCGTCTCTGCTGCACGCGCTGTCGGATTGCGTGTCGCGGGTCATTCCTCACGACTACGCGAGCGTCGTCATGTATCCGGATTACGCGCGAGATCCCCGGCTGCTCAGATCCGAGCTCGTCATGGTGGATGGCACGCGGCGAGTCGATCTGGAGGGGCGGGAAATGCGGATTCTCGAGGACGCCGTTGCCATCCTTGCGACGGGGCAGCCGTTCGTGTTCGATATCAGCTTCATCGAGAAGAGGAATCCGCCTGTCGCGCAAGCGATCGGGCAGCACGGCGTTCGATCGTTCTGCGCCCTTCCACTGCGGACCGCGCGCAGTGTCCTCGGCACCTTGAACGTCGGATCGCGCCAAACCGATGCGTTTACGCCGTCGCAGGTCGAGATGCTCCACCAGATCTCCGGCCAGATAGCCATCGCGATTGAGAACGCCGCGTCATACGCAGAGCTCGAGGCGTTGAAAGAGCGTCTCGCGAACGAAAACCTGTACCTCGAAGAAGAAGTCAGGAATCAGCACGGCTTCATGAACATCGTCGGAAACAGCCGTGTCCTGCGGGAAGTGCTGACCCATGTGGAAACCGTCGCAGCGACCGACGCGACGGTGCTGCTTCTCGGTGAAACGGGTACGGGAAAGGAATTGCTTGCTCGTGCGGTGCACGATCGCAGTCCCCGGCGCGATCGCCCGTTCGTGAAGGTCAATTGCGCGGCGATTCCGTCAATGCTGCTCGAGGGAGAGATGTTCGGGCACGAGCGCGGCGCCTTTACTGGTGCCGTCTCCGCGAGAGCCGGGCGGCTCGAGATTGCCGACAAGGGAACGTTTTTTCTCGACGAAGTCGGCGACATGCCACTCGAGATACAGGTGAAGATGCTCCGCGCCCTTCAGGAACACGAGTTCGAGCGCCTCGGCTCGTCACGTACGCGCCATGTTGACGTCCGCGTCATCGCCGCCACCAACCGATCTCTTGGCTCCATGGTGGAGTCGGGCCAGTTCCGGGCGGATCTGTTCTACCGGCTCAATGTGTTCCCGATCTGGATTCCGCCCTTGCGCGAGCGGCCCGATGACATCCCGCTGCTCGTGCGATATCTGGTCACCAAGCATGCGACGCGGCTCAAGCGGTCGATCCTCACGATTCCCGCAGACGCGATGGATGAGCTGGTTCGATCGGAATGGCCGGGGAACGTGCGTGAGCTCGAGAACGTCATCGAGCGCGCCGTGATTCTCTCGCCGGAAGGCGTACTGCGGCTTCCGCCGACACGCCAAGCGATCCGGCGGCCACGGACCGCGGATCATGCTGTTTCGGGACGCCTTGCCGACATCGAGCGCGAGGCCATTGTCGCCGCCCTGCGTGCCACAAACGGTGTCCTCTCGGGCGCCCGTGGCGCCGCCGTCAGGCTCGGCCTGAAACGGACGACCTTGCAGTCGCGCATGCGGAAATTGGGCATCGGGCGCCAATACGAATAAAAAAGGCGGGCCGCATTCCTGCGGCCCGCCCACCTCCACCCACAACCTGCCAGCTAGTACCGATAGTGATCCGGCTTGTACGGCCCATCCACCGGCACGCCGATGTAGTCCGCCTGATCTTTGCTGAGCGTTGTGAGCTTCACTCCGAGGTGATCGAGGTGCAGCCGCGCCACCTGCTCGTCGAGGTGCTTCGGCAGCATGTACACCTTCTTCTCGTACTTGCCGGTGTTCTGGTGCAGCTCGATCTGCGCGATCACCTGGTTGGTGAACGACGCCGACATCACGAAGCTCGGGTGTCCGGTCGCGCAGCCGAGGTTCAGCAGCCGGCCCTCCGCGAGAATCATCACGCTGTGCCCGTCCTGGAAGCGGAACTCGTCGTACTGCGGCTTGATGTTGATGCGCTCGATCCCCGCCTTCTTCAGCCCGGCCATGTCGATCTCGTTGTCGAAGTGGCCGATGTTGCCGACGATGGCCTTGTCCTTCATCCGCTTCATGTGATCGAGCGTGATGATGTTGTGGTTGCCGGTCGCCGTGATGAAGATGTCTGCCTTGTCGACGACCTCGTCGATCGTCGTCACCTGATAGCCTTCCATCGCCGCCTGCAGCGCGCAGATCGGGTCGATCTCTGTGACGATGACGCGCGCGCCCTGGCCGCGGAGCGCCTGCGCGCATCCCTTGCCGACTTCACCGTAACCGAACACCACCGCGACCTTGCCGCCGAGCATGACGTCCGTCGCGCGGGCGAGGCCGTCGGGCAGTGAGTGGCGGCAGCCGTAGATGTTGTCGAACTTGCTCTTGGTGACCGAGTCGTTCACGTTGATGGCGGGGAAGAGCAGCGTGCCCGCGTCCATCATCTGATACAGCCGATGCACGCCGGTGGTCGTCTCCTCGCTGACGCCGCGAATCGTCTTCGCCAGCCGCGTGTAGCGGGCCTTGTCTTTCGCGATCGAGGCGTTGATCGTCTGGAGAATAACGCCCCATTCCTCGGGATCCTTATCAGCGTTGAAGGCGGGGACCTTGTCCGCCTTTTCGTACTCGGCGCCTTTGTGCACGAGCAGCGTCGCGTCGCCGCCGTCATCGACGATCAGCGTAGGGCCGCTGCCGTCAGGCCATTCCAGCGCCTGCTCGGTGCACCACCAGTACTCCTCGAGCGTTTCGCCCTTCCACGCGAATACAGGAATGCCCTGCGGATTCTGCGTGGTGCCGCCGGTCTCGGGGCGGCCGACGACGACAGCGGCGGCCGCATGATCCTGAGTAGAGAAGATGTTGCACGACACCCACCGCACGTCGGCGCCGAGGTTGTCGAGCGTCTCGATGAGCACGGCGGTCTGAATCGTCATGTGCAGGCTGCCCATGATGCGTGCGCCCGCCAGCGGCTTCTTCCCGGCGTACTGCTTGCGCAGCGCCATGAGACCGGGCATTTCCTGCTCGGCAAGCCGCAGTTCTTTGCGGCCGAAATCGGCGAGCGACAGATCCTTGACCTTGAAGGGCTCGCGGCCCGCGGCTTTGGCGGCGGCGAACGGGTGAAGCGTCGGTGTGGCTGTAGTCATCGGTTGTCTCTTTCTTTTAGTGTGCGCGCGGGACCCACCCCGCGCGCCTGTGCCTTCGCCGCGTTGCGGCTCGGCCGTGGTTGTATCGACTATCTGCTTAGTGTTTCCTCTTGGCCGTAGCCACAAATAATCCAGGTCCCTTCGACTTCGGATCCGGGGACAGCTGAACGATGCGAATGTCGCCGAATCCGGCTTCGACAAGGATTCGCCGGACGTGTTCCTCTGAAAAGCCGAGCCAGACGTGGCCCATCTGCTGCCGGTAGCTCTCCCGATCGTGCGGCAGCATGTCGATGATCAGCAGCCGGCCATGGGGCTTGAGCACACGAGCGACGTCCGACAGCGCTCGATGCGGCTCGGGCAGGTGGTGCAGCACCAGCGCGAGCGTCGCCGCATCGAGGCGGTCGTCGTCAATGGGCAGCGTCTCGAGGTCGCCGCGTCTGAGCTCGACGTTGTCGAAACCCTGCAGCCGCTTCTTGGCTGCCTGCAGCATCGCAGCCGACGCATCTACAGCGATGACCCGGCCCACGAACGGGGCGAGGGCAGCCGTCATTTGCCCAGTACCGCAGCCGAGGTCGCCGACCGTCCAGTCGGCGTCGGCGAATGCCGCCAGCGCGGACAGGTGCGCGCGCTCGCCGAACAGATCGTCGCGCATCCGGTCCCACTGTCCGGCTGCCGACGAGAAGAATTCCTGCGATTTGGTGCGGCGTTCGGCCAGCACCGTCTGCACCCGCCGCTGATCGTGGACCGCCGCAGGAGTCGGCCCGACCTGGTCGCGCACGAGCGCCCACAGCCGTCGCGCCGACGACTCGAGATCGTCACGAGTCATTGCGTAGACATTGCTCGTCCCTTCGGCCCGGGCCGAAATCCAGCCGCTGTCGGCGAGCGCCTTCAAATGGCGGCTGACCGTCGACTGGGGCAGCTGCATGACGCTGCACAGCTCGGACACACTCAGCTCATGGCGATCCAGCAGCAATAGAATGCGGCTGCGAGTGGTGTCCGCCAGCGCCGAGAGATGGTCGAGAATCGCAGGAGGGCGCGCGAGGGTCATTAATCCGTTAATCCGGATTAAAGGTTACATCGAGGACGGTGCCGGTGTCAAACCGCCGCGCCGATAAGGACTTTGTGACGATTTCCGAGCCGATGACGCTCGTCACGGACTACGCGCTCGGCACCCTCGCCGAGCTCTGCGCACTCCTGCTTTTGAAGCACAATCGCACGCTGAGACAACGGTCTGTGCGGTTGTGGGCATGTGCGCTGTTCGCAACGGCATTGGCCAGCTACCTGGGCGGGACGTACCACGGCTTTCAGCGCATGCTCAGCGCCCCGGTGGCGTCGGTGCTCTGGACCGCGACCACGCTCGCCATGGGAGTGGCGAGTTTCTTTCTGCTTGCCGCGGCGCTCACCGCCGCGTTCTCCGGACAGGATCGGCGATGGCTGATCGGCGGCGCAGCCCTCAAGCTGGCGATCTACGCGGCGTGGATGCTCGGCCACGACGAATTCCGCTTCGTCATCTACGACTACGGATCGACGCTGGCGATTCTGCTGCTGCTTCTGATCGCGGGGCGCACCACCGGGCTGAGCGGACACCGCGCCTACATCGCGTCGGGAATTCTCGTCTCGATCGCCGCGGCCGGCGTGCAGCAAAGCGGCGTTCGTCTCCATCGACATTTCAATCACAACGACTTGATGCACGTCATCCAGATGGCCGGCGTGTGGCTGTTCTATCTGGGCGGCGCGCGACTGAGGGACGCAGGAGGCACAAGTGGCAGTCAGCCGTAGAGAGTTTCTCAAAGCGTCGGGTGTGTTCGCGCTCCAGGTGCGGCCGAACGAAAGCGGTGTCGTCGTCAACGACATCCATTCTCAGTTGAACGCGACCCGCGTGCGCGAGGTTGTCTCGATCGCATCTGTCTCCGACCTCCAGCGTGCGCTGCGGCGGGCCGATTCGACGGGGCAGGCCGTCAGCATCGCCGGCGGACGTCATGCGATGGGCGCGCAGCAGTTCGCCGAGGGATCGCTGATGCTCGACATGACGCGCTTCACCCGCGTGCTGTCGTTGGACCGTGCCAGAGGCATCGTCGATGTCGAGGCGGGCATCATGTGGCCGGCCCTTGTCGAGTACCTGTTGAAAGCGCAGGAGGGGCGGCCCCGACAGTGGGGCATTGCGCAGAAGCAGACGGGCGCCGATCGCCTGACGATTGGGGGCGCGCTGTCGGCGAACGTCCACGGCCGCGGGTTGAAGTTGAAGCCGTTCATCGGCGACGTGGAATCGTTCGTGCTCATCGACGCGCGCGGCAATGCGCGCACGTGCAGCCGGACCGAGAACGCCGAGCTGTTTCGCCTCGCCATAGGCGGCTACGGGCTGTTCGGCGCCGTCTCGACCGTCAAGCTGCGGCTCGTGCCACGCGAAAAAATCCAGCGCGTTGTCGAGGTGCGGACGATCGACGACCTGCCGAAAGCGTTCGAGCAGCGGATAGCTGACGGCTTCACGTTCGGAGACTTCCAGTTTTCGGTCGACGAGAAATCCGACGACTTCCTGAAACGAGGCGTCTTCTCGTGTTACCGCCCCGTGGATCCGAAGACGCCAATGCCCGCGACCCAGCGCGAGCTGGTTGACGAAGACTGGCACGCGCTTCTGCTGCTCGCGCACAACAACAAAGCGACGGCGTTCGACCGGTATTCGAAGTACTACCTCTCCACATCAGGGCAGCTGTACTGGTCGGACACGCACCAGATGAGCACCTACCTCGACAATTACCACCAGCGGCTCGACAAACAGCTCGGCGTGGCGGATCGGGCGACCGAGATGATCACCGAGATCTACGTGCCACGCCCCGCGCTGCCGTCATTCATGGCCGAGGTCGCCACGAAGTTCCGCACGAACGGGGTGCCAATCGTCTACGGCACGGTCCGCCTCATCGAGCAGGACGATGAGAGCGTTCTTGCATGGGCGAAGCAGCCGTACGCGTGCATCATCTTCAACCTGCACGTCGTGCACACCGCCGATGGCATGGCGCGCGCGGCGGAGGCGTTTCGCGATCTCATCGACATGGGCATGAAGCGCGGCGGGCGCTACTATCTGACCTACCATCGCCACGCGCGGCGCGATCAGGTCGAAACCTGCTATCCGCAGCTCCCGGAGTTTCTGCGCCTGAAGCGGAAACACGATCCGTCCGAGCGTTTTCAGAGCGAGTGGTACCGCTACTACAAGACGATGTTTGCCGACCGAATCTGATATTCTTTCCGGCACACCATGTACAGGAGGTTCGTGTGACCAAACGCAATCTGCTTCTGGGTGTCGTGGCGCTTCTGGGATGGGCAACCGCATCGCCTGCGCCCGCCTTCGCTCAGGCGGAACACAAGGCCGGCCATCAGGAAAAGCCCGGCGGATATGTCCTCGAGAGGGACAAAGAGGTCGCGAAGAACGAACCTGGCACGCACAATGGCGGCGGTGAGACGGTCGGCTACTCGTTCTTCAGCAAGACGCCGAACCTCAGCCTTGTCTTTCGCAAGCGGGCATTCAAACCTGGCTCGGCCATTGGCTATCACCTGCAGCGCGAAGACGAGATCTACTACGTGCTCAGCGGCCGCGGCATGATGACGATCGACGGCAAAGAGTTCGAAGTCGGTCCAGGGGATGCCGTTCTCACGCGGCCCGGCAGCTCCCACGGCCTCAAGCAGATCGGCAAGGAGGATCTGGTGATCCTCATTAATTACGAACAAACGCCGAAATAGTGACAGAACCGAACCTGATGGTGGGGGTTCTAAGGTTCTAGGTGCTGGGGTTCTGAGGTGCCGGTTCTAGATTCGGGGTTCGCGTTCTAAGTTCGGAGCCTAAGGTGCGCCATCGCGGTGCTTGGAATCGAACCGGAACCCGAACCTAGAACCAGACCCCGAACCAGAACCTAGAACCCAGAACCGGCACCTCAGAACCCAGCACCTAGAACCGAGAACCGCCACGTTAGTTCTGCATCAGTTCGGCGTTAGTTCCCGCAACTGATCCAGCCTCGCCCGCAGCGCTTTCGTGAAGTCCGCAATTTCGCTCTCGGTGCCGCCGCTGGCCCGCAGTCCGGCAGCGAGCTGATCGTCGCTGAGCCGACCGAGATATCTGTATAGCCATTGCACGTCGTTGCGGGTGATGTCGGTCACGGCATCAGCTGTGCGCTGGCCCTTGTAGCCCCACTGCACCACGTCGCCGTCCACGCCGAGCACGAACTGATCGTTCTGGGCCGAATACGCCTGGCAATCCCACCGGCCGCGGCTGAGCACGTTGCTGCCCCACGTCCCAAGCGCGGCACCCCAGTCGATGATGAGATAGCGGGCCTCGCGCACGCTGCGGTCCATCTGATACTCGAAAATCGCCGTATTCGATCCGCGGGCGACATCTCGCACGTCCTTGTTGTCCCAGTTTGACAGCAGCATCATGACGATCTTCAGCCCCTTCAGCTCGCGCGTGCCGACGAACGGGTTCTCGTTCCACGCCCAGCTGTGCTCGTCGAAGTGCTTGACGACGCCCGGCTCGTCGAGCTCGAAGCGCGCGTTGCGAAAGGCGCCGTCTTCGGCGATGTACTCGCCGGCGCGCTGCAGCGAGCTCGCGCCGCCGATGCGTCCTGAAGGCACGAAGTAGTTCACTTCCACGAAATAACCGGCTGCCCACGCCAGTCGGGCGGCGAATGCTTCGGTATGCACCTCGTCGCCCCACTTCGCACGCCACACATGCCCGCGCGCATCGCGTACGGAGACGCAGGGAAAGCTCCCGTTCGCGTGCTCTTCGACGAAGGTGAACGGCGCCATCGGTGCGCCGTCGCGTCCGCCAGGGCCGGCAGCAAGATCGAGGCTCTCCGCCGGACCTGGATCGCGCCAGATCACGCTGCGCCGCGCCGTCAACGGAGCATCGCCGGCCGCGCGGCGCCGCATGTGCGATCGGATGCGCCAGAACGCGAAGACGAGCCACGTCACGACGATCGCGTCGGCGACGATGCCGAGCGCAACGAGAAGGAGTCTGGTCGCCGACATTCATGTCGATCTTAGTCTGTCCTGATAGGATCGCTCGGGATGAGCGTCGATCCACACCAGCCGCTGCGCGATGACGTGCGTTTGCTCGGGGAAGTGTTGGGCCGTGTGCTGCGGCATCACGAAGGCGACGAGATCTTTCAACAGGTCGAGCAGGTGCGCGAGGCCGCCAAGAAGGCGCGCACGCTCGACAGCGAGCTCGAGCACATCGATCAGTTGCTGCGCGACATGCCGATGACGTCGGCGCTGACCGTCGCGCGCGCGTTCGCGCATTTCCTGACGCTGGCCAACATCGCCGAGCAGCACCACCGCGTACATCGCCGCCGCGACCATGCGCGCGATCCAGCCGGCCATCCGCAGCGCGGTTCCGCCGCCGAGACCTTTGCGCGGCTGCGGCAGGCCGGCGTGCCCGCGGACGACCTCGCCGCGTCGATTCTCTCCATGCGCGTCGAGCTCGTCTTCACCGCGCATCCGACCGAGATCGTCCGCCGCACCCTGCTGCAGAAGCACAACCGCATCGCCGACATTCTTGCGTTTCGCGATCGTCCGGACCTGACGCCCGACGAGCAGGAGGAATCGCTGGCCGATCTTCAGCGAGAAATCGCGGCTGCGTGGCAAACCGACGAAGTGCGCCGCGAGCGTGTCACCCCGCTCGACGAAGTGCGGGCGGGCCTCGTCGTATTCGAACAGAGTCTGTGGAATGCGCTGCCGCAATATCTCCGGGCGGTCGATCGTGCGCTTGTCGCGGAGGCCGGCAAGGGGTTGCCGCTCGACGTCGCGCCCATCAGATTCGGATCCTGGATTGGCGGCGATCGCGACGGCAACCCGAGCATCACCGCGGAAGTGACACGTCAGGCGACATGGCTGGCACGCTGGCAGGCGGCCGATCTGTACCTCAAGGACGTCGTCGCTCTTCGAAGCGAGCTGTCACTCTCGGCGAGCCATGCCAGCGAGGAGCTGCGCGCGCGTGTCGGCGACGCGCACGAGCCGTATCGCGTGCTCCTGGCCGAGGTGCGCGACCGGCTTCAGGCGACCCGCGATCTGGCCGAAGAGGCGCTCGCGGAGTCGGCTCCGAAGCTGACGGGCGTCGCGCCCTACCTCGCGACCGCCGAGCTCGCGGAGCCGCTCCATCTCTGCTTCCGCTCCCTCATGTCCACCGGGAACGGCGTGATTGCCGGGGGCCGGCTCACGGACCTTTTGCGTCGCGTGACCACGTTTGGCGTCACGCTCGCGCACCTCGATCTTCGGCAGGAGGCCCAGCGTCATACCGCTGCTGTGGATTGGATCGCGCAGGCAGCAGGGCTTGGCAAGTACACGGCGCTCTCCGAGCCTGAGCGGCAGAGATTCCTCGAACGACACTTGACCGCGGGTGATGTGCGGCTCGATGAGCTTCCCAGGACCTCGTCTGACGGCCTCGTGCGCGAAGTGCTCGACACGTTTCGCGTCGCTGCGCGCATTCACCAGGAGTCTCTGGGCGCGTACGTGATCACGATGGCCAGCGCGCCATCGGATGTGCTCGCCGTGGAATTTCTACAGGCGGCGGCCGGCACGTCGCACCCGCAGCGTGTCGTGCCGCTCTTCGAGACGCTGCGCGATCTGGAGCACGCCGGCGCCATCATGCGCGATCTGCTCGCGATCCCGTGGTACCGGAACCGGATCGGCGGACATCAGGAAGTGATGATTGGCTATTCCGATTCCGCGAAAGACGCCGGCCGCTTGAGCGCCGATTGGGCGTTGTACCGCGCGCAGGAGGACGTCGTCGCCGCGTGCGAACAGCACGGCGTGCGCCTCACCCTGTTTCATGGGCGCGGCGGCAGCATCGGTCGTGGCGGCGGGCCGACGTATCTCGCCATTCAGTCGCAGCCCCCTGGTTCGATTCGGGGAACACTCCGCGCCACCGAGCAGGGCGAGATGATCCAGGCCAAGTTCGGCCTCGTCGACATCGCCATTCGCACGCTCGAGGTGTATACGACCGCGACCCTCGAGGCCGCGCTCGTGCCGCAGCCCCTCCCGAAGGCCGAATGGCGCACGTGCATGGACGACGTGGCAGGGCGGGCGCGAAGCACGTACCGGTCAGTGGTGTACGACGAACCGCGGTTTATTCAGTATTTTCACGCGGCCACTCCCGAGCCCGAGCTCGCAGACGTCAGCATCGGCAGCAGGCCGGCGCGCCGCTCGCCGGGCAAGGGCGTCGAAAGCCTTCGCGCGATTCCGTGGCAGTTTGCCTGGACGCAGACGCGCCTGATGCTGCCATCATGGCTCGGCATCGAAGACGCGTTGTCGGGCGCCCGCTATGGGATGCTGCGGGAGATGTATGCGCACTGGGCGTTCTTCGCGTCCACGATTGATCTTGTCGAGATGACCCTTGCAAAAGCCGATGCCCGCATAGCCGGACGGTATGATCGACTGGCACCGGACGAGCTGCGTCCGCTCGGCCTTGACCTCCGCCGCCGCCTTTCGCGTGCGGTCGATGCCGTGCTCGTCGTCACCGGCCATCAGATACTGCTCGAGGCCAACCCGGTGCTGCGCCGCTCGATCGACGTCCGCAACCCTTATGTCGACCCCATCAACCTCGTGCAGGTCGAACTCCTGCGACGCCTCCGCGCGCCCGATCAGGATCCGGCACTTTTCGATGCGTTCGTCGTGACAGTCAACGGCATCGCCGCCGGCATGCGCAACACCGGATAACCACGAAGACACGAAGAGCACGAAGACGCGATGAAGAGCGTCACGCATTTCTTCGTGCCCTGGTTGCTTCGATTGCGCCGGGTTGCGGAGCAAGCCGGCGACGCCGCTGGCGCGCAATCGAAGAACGGCTTCGAGGCTTCGTGTTTAGATTTAATGCACCGCGAAGTTCTCTGCACCTTCGCGACTCTGCGTCGAGATGGGCAATCAGCGTGAAGTGACGTACCGCGATCTGATAGATTCCGGTAATGCCGGAATTTCACGCCGAGCCCTACATCTACCTGCCATCGGTTTCGCACAAGTCGGCATTAGTTGCCTGGGGTGCGTTCTATTTCCGCACCACGAGCCGCGGCACGTCGAAGATCATCGACGACCACGATTTGAAGTACGTTCACCCTCCGCGCAAGGATTCCATCGGCGCGCTGTCGGCGCCGTATGGTCCGGCTCGTGTCGAGGTGTACGACAAGGCGGGCGTGCTGGCCTGTGTGGCGAAGACCGAGGTCGCGAATCACTGCTGGCTGCCCGGCCTGAAGCCCGACACCGAATACACCTACAAGGTGTTCGTGAAAAACGAAGAGTGGGCGGCGGGCGAGCGTTGGGACTGGTCTGCGGAGGACAGCGCGCTCGTCCAGATGGGCAATCGCTATGAGAACCGGTTCTGCACGAACCCTGACCCCACTGTGGCCGCCAGCTCGCTCAGCTTTGCGGTGATGGGAGATTTCGGCGTTGGCGTGAAGAGGGATTCGCCGACGCGCAGACAGCAGAAGGTGGCCAACGCGATTCGGCGCACCGTCGACACTCACGGCGTCCGCCTGATTCTTACGACCGGCGACAACATTTACGCCGGGACCAGACTGCTCGGGATTCCGATTGGCGGCAGTGGAGACGAAGACGACGACTGGTTCTTCACCTATTTCCAGCCCTACCGCTATGTGATCAACCGCGTGCCCGTATTTCCCTCGATTGGGAACCACGACGCGGATGAGACAGAAGAGCGGGACGATCGCGCGCAGGTCGAAGACAACTTCTACCTGCGCGAGCGGTTGGCTGGAGGCGAAGAAGCCGCCGGCCGCGCCTCGTTCTGTCCTGGGCTGTTCTACCGGTTCCGTTACGGGTCCAACATCGAGTTCGTCTGCCTTGATACCTCGAAGGAAGGGTTTTTCCGGGGCCACCGCCTGTTCGAATACCCCAAGCACTGGGAGTTCGTCGAGTCGGCGTTCCCCGACGATCGCGGCGCGGGCCTGTGGCGGATTCCGTTTTGCCACCATCCGCTGTACTGCGCCGGACCCCAGCACGGGAACACCAAGGGAATGGCGCGACTCCTTCCGCTGTTCGATCGCTCGGGTGTGAAGGTGGTCTTTGCCGGGCACGAACACAACTTCCAGCATTCGTTGGCTGACGGAATCCATTTCTTCGTGACCGGAGCGGCCGGCAAGCTTCGCCGCACGCCGCCGGACCGCTTCGAAGAGGCCCACACGGTGACGTGGGCGACCGAATGTCATTTTCTGCTGGCGACAATCGCGGGCGACACCATGCGCGTGCGCGCGATCGGCGAGGCCGACGCGTGCGATCGGGATCCGGTGGACATCTCGCGGATCGACCCGGAGGGACGGCCGCATGCGGGGCCGGTGGAAATTGTGCGCGCATAACACGGAGGGATGATGCGACCGACGAAGAGCCGCAGTTGGTTTACGCGCCTGACCAAAGCCACGGCACACGCGACGGGACGGCCCATCGCCTTTCTGATTGGGGTGCTCACGGTCGCCGTGTGGGGGCTGACCGGACCCTTGTTCGGGTTCAGCGACACGTGGCAGCTCGTCATCAACACGAGCACCACGATCGTCACGTTTCTGATGGTCTTCCTGATTCAGGCGACGCAGAACCGCGACGCAGAAGCGATGCAGCTGAAGCTCGACGAGATCATCAGGGCCATCGGCAACGCAAAGAACGAGCTGCTCGACCTCGAGGAGCTCGAAGAGTCCGACCTCGACCGCATTCGGGGGTTGTACCGCGATATGGCGCGAAAAGCGCGCGGCGCGTCCCGCTAGTTACCGCACCGGCGCATTCGGATTCGCCGCGAGGTCGTAAATGCGATCCACGCCCCGAGGATCGATGGGGGCCTTGGCCGCGGGAATCGCGCCCGCATGTTTCGTCAGGTCCATGCGTTTGGCGGCCTCCTCCGGCGACACGCCCTGTTTGCGAAGGGCCGTGGCCTGCTGGTAGAAATCGCGCCAATACGCCTGCAGGTTGCGGAGGTGCTCCTTCCCCTTGAACACGTTCCCGTGACCGGGAAGCACCGTATCGAAGTCGAGCGACATCACGCCTTCGAGGGTCGCCGGCCATTCCTCGACAAACGCGTCGCCTGTGTAAGAGAGCGCGCTCGTGATCATGTCGCCGGTGGCGATCATGCGCTCGCGCGGCAGGAACACGACGATATCGCCGTCTGTGTGGGCACGTCCGAAGAAGCGAATCTGAATCTCGCGGCTGCCGCGGTAGAGGGTCATATCGCGCGACAGGGTCGAGTTCGGCGGCGTCGGTGTGATTTTCGCCTGTTCGTCGGCGTATTGCTGATGAATGGCGAGCTGCCGCTCGTACACCGCGCGATCGTTCGCGTCCTTGGCCTCTGAAATCTGCCGCTTGAGCAGAGTGAAACGGCTCGCGATCGCGGCCGTGCTGTTCATCAGATACGTTCGCTGCTTCAGCACACCTGCACCGGTAAGGCGGCGGCGCACCGTGTCATGACCGATGATCGTGACGTCGGGACCGAACACCTGGTTTCCGAACGCATGATCGTAGTGGTAATGAGAGTCGACCACGTATTTGATCGGCTTGTTCGTCAGGGTCTTGACGTCGGCAGTCAACGCGGTGGCCGCGCCTGCGGTCACGCCGGGATCGACGATGAGCACGTCCTGGTCGTTGACCACCACAACGACGTTGCTGACCGTCGTGATGGAGCCGGTCGAAGTGCCGTAATAGACACCCTCGGCGACCTTTTCAAAGTTTCGCGATGGCAGTGATCCAGGTGCCGGTGGCATCGCCCCAGCTCCTCCACCGCGCTGTGCCTGCGCGAGCATCGCGTACGTGAGAACGAGCAGGGCGAGAGCAGGAACGAAGAGTCTTCGCATAGAGGTTCCTCACGTCGGGTTTGTACGTCGAACAGAAGGTCAGAAGATCAGGAGATTCTTTTGAAAAAGCGTTTTCTCCTGGTCTTCTGATCTCCTGTTCAAATGTCGTGACACTACTTCGCAGACATCACTTGCCGAATCATTCCATCGGTCTTGCTGTACACGAACAGCTCGCCCGCGGCATCCAGAGCGAACCGCGCATCGGCACGCCGCGTCCCTGAAACGGTCCCGCGGCCGGGCAGATCCGGATCCTTGCCGCCCCGCGATTGATAGGCGGCCTGGGCGATCGACGTGAACGTGTCGTGCACCTGGTCGTTCCAGCGCAGCTTCACCTCGTGCATCTGCGCCATCGTCTTCGGATCGCCGTCATCGGCGGCGAGCATGTCCTTCCATTCGGCGTACCAGACGCGTCCCGTTGAGAGGTCCGTGAAGATGTACTTGCCGCGCAGCGCCGGCAGCGCCTTGCCGGTGTAGACGTATCCGCTGCCGATGGCGTCGCCGCCGGTCGGCACGTGCCCGTATTGCACGATCGGGTAGGTGGGCACGACCGTTTCATCGGTGACGTCGTCGCCAATCTGGATCGCGATCTTGTCGACAGCAGGCAAGGCTGCGATGACGTTATCGGGTTGCAGCAACTGGTTGCCCTCGCGCTGCGAGTATCCGTAGTTCGCGCCTTTGCGAATGATGCTGACCATTTCCCACGTGCGCAGACCTATCACAGCCGCGATCAGGTGCTGCCGCCGGGAATCAGCAGGATCCGCGGCCCAGCTCAACCGGTGCGGATTGCGGAGGCCGTACGCCCAGATTTCCTTGCGGGCCCCAGGCTTGGCGGCGAAGGGATTGTCGTTCGGTATGCGGTACCGGCCGTTCTCGCTCAGCGTGCTCGTGGCCACGTGCTCGGAGGTATCCGGGATGATGCGCAGAATTTTTCCGACCAGCGTGTCGAGGCGCTGTGGATTCGGCCGTGCCGGCGTCCGCGTCTCTCCGGAACCGCCGTCGCCCATGCCGATGTACATTACGCCCCACTCCGGATCGCCGCGCCGGGCCGTCGGATGAAACACGATCTCGCCCATTGGATGGATCCGGCTGTTGAGCTGCACACGCAGCACTTCATGCGCGGTGCCCTCGAACGTCGCGTTCCCTGGACGGGCGTCGGTCCATTCGATGAGGACCGACTCATAGTTGGTCGTTCCGGGAGTGACAACGGCTGCCGTCGGTTCGTAGCCATACGGACCGAAGGTCAATCCCGGCAGCCGCGCCGTATCGGGCCTTTGCGAGCCGGGCAACACGGGACTCTCCATGTGCACCGTGTAGAACTTGCCGTTGCGGGTGTAATCGGGATCGAACTGGAACTGGCTGATGCCGCTGCTGTATCCGGGATCGTGAAGCAGGCGATCGAAGAGTCCCGGCCGATCGCCGCTGCCGTTGAAGTCGAGATACGGAAGGAGCGCTTTGGTCTTCTTGTCGAGGATGTAGATCGGGCCATTCATATCCGTGACGAACAGTCGGCCGGTGCCGCCCGGTTCCTCACGAATCGAGTTGACCCGCGCGAGCAGGCCATCGACCTGTCCCTCGCCGGCGACGTTGCCCGTAATCGGCAGCGCCGCGACATCCTTCAACTCGAGCGTGAGCGGCTCGGACGCCGTCGGTGGCGCGGCCAGCACACCCGCCGACGCTGCGAGGACGACGGCGGAGAGTGTCAGGCGCATGTCATTTCGCGGCGGCGCTGCTCACGATTTGGCGAATCATCCCGTCGCTCTTGCTGTAGATATACAACTCGCCGTTCGCATCCACGGCAAGGCGCGCATCAGCACGCCCTTGATTGGCGACTTTCTGTCTCGACGCGAGGTGCTCCTCTTTCCCACCGCGGGAGTGATAGGTCATCTCGTTGATGGGAAACATCGTGTCGTAGATCTTCCTGCCCGCATCCGGGGAATCGCCCGGGTTGTCCCACGCGAATTTGACGGGGTAGGTCTTCGCCTGTGTGGCGGGATTGCGGTCGCCGTCTGCGGCGAGCATCTCCTTGTAGTCGGCGTACCAGAACCGGCCGGTCGTGATATCGCCGAAGATGTATTTCCCGCGAAGCTCGGGAATGAGCTTGCCGTTGTACACGTAACCGCTGCCGATGGCGTCTCCGCCGCTTTCGTCGTGCGGATATTCGATCACCGGATATTTGGGAGTGACGACCTGATCGGTGACTTCATCGCCGATCTGAATGGGAATCTTGTCGACCGAGGGAATCGGCCCGTGCGACTTCTGATCGGCATTCAGCACGTGGATGCCTTCGCGATACGGCCAGCCGTGATTGCTGCCGCGCTCGATGATATTGACCGTTTCAAACGTGCGGTAGCCCACCGAATTGGCAATCAGCCTGGTGTTTGCGGGGTTGGACGGATCGATCGCCCAGGTCAGGCGATGGGGATTGCGCAGGCCGTGCGCCCAGATTTCGGGCCGGGCGCCTTTCAACTTGACGAACGGGTTGTCGTTCGGAATCCGGTACCGGCCGTTTTCGCTGACGAAGCTCGTGTTCGTCTGTTCGTTCAGGTCCGGGATGATACGAATGATCTTTCCCACGAGGTTGTCGAGCCGCTGGGGATTTGGCCGGATCTCGACGATGCGCGATTCTCCCGACGCGCCGTCGCCGACCTCGCCGTACAACACGCGCCAATCCGGATCCCCGGGGCGAGCCGTGGGATTGAATGTCAGGTCGCCCATGGGGTGACTCCGGGTGTTCAACCGGAGACGCATCAATTCACGGGCGGTGCCTTCGAATGCCGTGTTGGATGGGTTGGTGTCGGTCCATTCGATCAGCACGCCTTCGTTGATCGTCTCGCCGGGCGTGGCGATGGTCTGTGTCGGCGTGTATCCCGTCAGGTTCAGCCCTGGTTGGTTCTTGGCGTCAGGAAGGTTCGACACAGTCGTGAGGTTCGGATCCTCCATGTGTACCGTGTAGAACTTCCCGTTGCGCCGGTAGTCGGGATCGAAATAGAAGCCGTTGAGGCCGTTGCCGTAGCCGCTCGTAATGAAAAATCGATGGAAGAGGCCCTGCCGGTCGTCGCGCCCGTCGAAGTCCAGGTACTTCGTAAACTGCTTGGTCTTCTTGTCGAGGATGTAGAGCGGTCCGTTCATGTCTGAGACGAACAGCCTTGTCGCGCCCCCTGGCTCTTCACGAATGGCGTTGACCCGCGCGAGCAGCATCTCATTTGTCGTTTTGCCGAGGGGCACGCCCGTGATCGGAAGAGTCGCGAAGTCCTTAATCTCGAGCGTGAGCGTTTGCTGTGCCTGCGCCGCAGCAGACAGGCCCATGACCGCGAGAAGGAAACCGGCAATGCGCATATCGCACCTCAAATGGGAGGGAAGGCGGTATTTTACAGTAAGGAATCACGGAAAAGGGGTACGGCCCTTTTCAGCGGGTTCTGGCGTCGTTCTTGCTGCGAATCCGCTGGAGGAACATCGATCAATGGCGACACGAGAGCAGAAAGATACAACCGACCTGGGTGAGCAGGCGATTGCACTGGCCGAACAGCTCGGCCGCATCGCCGGCACCATGGAGGGGACGGCCGAATCCTGGATGAACAAACAGACGCTGACCGAGCAGCTCACGCGCGTCCGCGACAGCGCGGCGCAGATGCTCGAAGGACTGACGGGCGGCATGAAGAAGAAGCGGAAAGCGGCGAAAAACACGAAGCCCGCGCGCGCCGCCTCCGCGCGGCCGGCCGACCCCGCGCACGCACCAGGCAAGCGCCGCCGCAAGCCCGGGCCGACGATGAAGGGGGTCAAGAAGTCTGATGAGCGGATTCCGAAGATGAGGACGGCGGCCGCGGCCCGACAGCGTAGGAAGAGCTACGCGTGAATTGGAAGATTGGTAGATTGGAGGATTACCAATTCAGGAGCCTTGCATCTTTTCACTGGCTCTCTGCAAGGCCTGTCGCAGCATTTCGCGCCCGAAGGGCTTGGTGACGTAATCCACTGCGCCCTGCTTGCGCATTTTCATCACGGTTTCCATGTCCTGCGCGCTGCTGGCCATGATGACCGCCGTTCGAGGCCAGCGGCTGCGCACCTGTTCCGCAAGCCAGATGCCGTCGTGCACCGGCATCATGACGTCGCAGAGCATGATCTCGGCGGGTTCCACGGTCATGATGTCGATGGCGGCGTCCGCGTTTGCCGCCTCTTTCGATTCGTAACCCCACCCCGTCAGCCAGCGCACCAGCAATCTGCGAATCGCTTCCTCATCGTCGACGACCAGCACGTACGCCATATGCGAAGGGGATCATAGTATTATCCCGACCCATGATGAGAATTTTTGGCGTGTGGCTGGGCGTCGTGCTGCTTACAGCCGCCGCGCTGGCGCAAGGCGCATCGACACCGGACATGCAGGTGCCCGCGATTCGCGAGCCGCACCATTTCGTGAAGCTCGACAACAAGTACGCGCGGGTGCTCGACGTGACCGTCGAGCCGTTCAGCGGCACGCTGTACCACATCCACGAGAACCCGTACTTCTGGATTTCCATCGGCGCTGCGACGCTGCGCGGCCAGACGCTCGGCGCCAAAGAGATCATCAACATCGAGCCGGTCGACGCCGAGGTGCGGTACTCGCCGGCCCTCACGCATCGCGTCGGCAACATCGCCTCGACGACCTTCCGCAACATCACGGTCCAGATTCAGTCGCGCGATGACGTCTCGCCGGCCGGCGCGTTTGTCGCGTCGCCGAAGCCCGCAGGTTATCAGGCGAAACCGGCGCTCGACAACGAGCTGGTACGTGTCGAGCGGCTGATCCTCGAGCCCGGCCAGTCGACCGGGCGTTATACGCTGCCGCGATCGGGGCTGCTCATCGCGGCACACGACGGCGCCATTTCGGTCGAGCGTCCAGGCTCGGCCGCGCACCGCATCGAGATGAAAGCCGGCGAATTCGAGTGGCACACCGGCCCGGTCACCCATACGATCACCAACGTCGGGACGACGCGCTTCGAGGCCATCGAAGCCGTCTGGAAGTAAGCCGCTCTCGGAGTCTCGGTGCCTGTTGAATCGCTGCCAAGCTCTCACGCGCATGCGCGCGACATTTTCCCCGCAAGCGAATCGCTCGAGCGCGCGCTGACGCGCGCTGTGCGCGGCGAAGTGCGGTTCGACGCCGGATCGCGCGCGCTGTATGCCACCGACTCGTCGAACTACCGGCAGATTCCGATTGGGCTCGTGGTTCCGCTCGACGAATCCGACGTAGCGGCGGCTATCGCAGCCTGCCGCGACGTCGGAGCGCCCATCCTGCCGCGCGGCGCGGGCACGAGCCTCGCCGGCCAGTGCTGCAACGTCGCGGTCATCATGGACTTCTCGAAGTACCTGAACCGCATCATCACACTCGATCCTGCCGCGCAGGTCGCTCGAGTGCAGCCGGGCATCGTCCTCGATCGCGTCCGTGATGCTGCCGAGGTGCATCACCTGACGTTCGCGCCCGATCCGGCGACGCACAGCCGCTGCACGCTCGGCGGAATGATCGGCAACAACTCGTGCGGCGTGCATGCGCTGATGGGCGGCAAGACGGTCGGCAACATCCACGAGCTCGAGGTGATGCTGTACGACGGCACCAGGATGACCGTGGGCAAGACGAGCGACGCGGAGCTCGACGCGATCATCCACGCCGGCGGGCGCAAGGGAGAGATTTACGCGGGGCTCAAGAGCATCAGAGACCGGTTCGCGCCGATCATCCGCGAGAAGTTTCCGCGCATCCCACGCCGCGTGTCGGGGTACAACCTCGACGAGCTCCTGCCCGAAAACGGCTTCAACGTAGCGCGCGCGCTGGTCGGCAGCGAGGGCACGTGCGTGACGGTGCTCGAGGCGACGCTGCGGTTGACGGCGAGCCCGCCGTTCCGGCGGCTGGTCTGCATCGGGTTTCCCGATCCGTTCATCGCGGCCGATCACGTGCCGGAGATTCTCACCTACAAGCCGATCGGCCTCGAGGGGTTCGACAACGCGATCCCTGATTCCCTTCGCGCGAAAGGGATGCGGCTCGACGAGCTCAAAGTGCTGCCCGAAGGCAAGGGGGTGCTGCTCGTGGAGTTTGGCGCGTGGACGAGCGAGGACGCCGATGCGCAGGCCGAACGGTTCGGCGCGTGGTTGGCCACACTCGTTCCGCGCCCGAAGTACATCGTATGCACTCCGCACGAAGCAGCCGCGGTGTGGCACGTCCGGGAATCGGCGCTTGGCGCGGTCGCCATTCAGCCCGGCAAGCGGCCCGGTTGGGAAGGTTGGGAAGACTCGGCAGTACCGCCCGCCCGCCTGGGATCGTACCTGCGCGCGATTTACGCGTTGATGCGCGAGTACGACTACGACAGCCCGCTCTACGGCCACTTCGGCGAAGGATGCGTGCACATGCGCATCGACTTCGACCTGCAGACAGAGCCGGGCATTCGGCAGTTCCGTGAGTTCATCGATCGGGCCACGGACATCGTCGTCGAGCATGGAGGATCGATTTCGGGCGAGCACGGCGACGGCCAGTCCCGCGGCGCGCTGCTGCCCAAGATGTTCGGCCAGGAACTGATGGGCGCGTTCCGCGAGTTCAAGCGCTTGTGGGATCCCGGCAACAAGATGAACCCCGGCAAGCTCATCGACGCGCGTCAGCCGCACGCCGATCTGCGGCTTGGCGCCGACTATCATCCGCGCCCGGTCGAAACGATTTTCCGCTTTCCGAACGACAACGGATCGCTGGCGAACGCGACGCTGCGCTGCGTGGGCGTTGGCGCCTGCCGCAAAGAGGAGGGCGGCGCCATGTGCCCGAGCTACATGGCGACCCGCGAAGAGAAACACTCGACCCGCGGCCGCGCGCACCTGTTATGGGAGCTGCTCCAGGGTGAAGTGCTGGAGGGCGGATGGCAGAACGAAGAGGTGAAAAGCGCCCTCGACCTGTGCCTTTCATGCAAGGCGTGCAAGACCGAATGTCCGACCAACGTCGACCTTGCGACCTACAAAGCCGAGTTTCTCGCTCATTATTATGAAGGGCACACGCGGCCCCTTCACGCCTACGCGTTCGGGATGATCGATCGCTGGGCGCGGATGGCGTCGCATACGCCGCGGCTCGCGAACGCTCTCGGCCGCTTTCCGCTGTCCGCCGGCATTGCGAAGAGCGTGCTGCACATAGCCCCGCAACGGAAACTGCCGGAATTTGCAACGTCGACATTCCGCGCACGAGTCGCCCGCCGAACCGGAACTGGAACTGGAACCGGAACTGGAACCGGAACCGGAACCGGAACCCCTGTGCTATTGTGGGCGGACACGTTCACGAATTACTTCCAGCCTGAGATCGCAGAGGCGGCCTACCAGGTACTGTCGGACGCGGGATTCAACGTCAAGGTGCTTCAGCGTCATGTCTGTTGCGGGCGGCCGCTCTACGACTTCGGCATGCTCGACAAGGAGAAACAGTACCTGACGCAGGCGATGGAGGCGCTGGCCGACGAAATCTCCGCGGGCACGCCGATTGTGGTACTCGAACCGAGCTGCGCGAGCGTATTCAGGGACGAAGCAGTAAATTTGATGCCCGACGACCCGCGGACGGCGGCGCTGAAGCGGCAAACGATGCTGCTGAGCGAGTTTCTGGCACGGCACGCGCCGAATTACGCGCCGGCGACGCGACAGCAGAAGATGCTGGTCCACATGCACTGTCATCACCGCGCCATCTTCAACATGAAAGATGAGGTGGCGGTGCTGAAGGCGACAGGCGGCGAGGTGCACGTGCTCGATTCGGGCTGCTGCGGCATGGCCGGCCCGTTCGGGTTCGAGAAGAAGAGCTACGCCGTGTCGCAAACGCTCGGCGAGCGCGTGTTGCTGCCGGCTGTTCGCGCCGCGGAGCCCGGCACGGTGATCGTGACTGACGGGTTCAGCTGCCGCGAGCAGATTGCGCAGAACACCGGCAAGCGTGCTCTCCATCTGGCGGAAGTGCTGGCGGGACGAATTTGACGGGGGAGCAGGGACAGATGGAGCAGACAGAAGGCATACAGATAGAGACGGCCGACGCGCCGTCCACGGAGCAATGGCTGCCGGTGTTGCTGCTGCTGTTCGTCGGCAGCGGCTGCGCGGCGCTGATATACGAGATCGTCTGGTTCCAGATGCTGGAGCTGTTCGTGGGCTCCTCTTCGGTATCGATTGGCGTGCTGCTCGGCACGTTCATGGGCGGCATGTGCCTCGGCAGCTTCCTGCTGCCGCGTTATATCTCCCAACGGCATCACCCGCTGAAGGTGTACGCGCTCCTCGAGATCGCGATCGGCGTCATCGGCCTGCTGCTGATTCTGGTCCTGCCGTTGGTCGGTCATGTGTACACGGCGTGGGGAGGATACGGCCTCACCGGGTACCTGCTGCGTGGTCTGGTTGCGAGCATCTGTCTTCTGCCGCCGACGCTCGCGATGGGCGCCACGCTGCCGGCTGTCGCGCGCTGGGTCAAGACGACTCCGTCAGGTGTGTCGTGGCTCGGCTTCTTCTATGCGGGCAACATCGCCGGCGCGGTCCTGGGGACGATGCTCGCGGGCTTCTACCTGCTGCGCGTGTTCGACATGAGCACGGCCACCTACGTGGCAGCGGCGATCAATTTTGCAGTTGGTGGGCTTGGGCTGCTTGTGGCTTCAAACACTCCAGCGTCAGTGGACGAGACAGACGCGGATCCTCACCCCCAATCCCTCTTCCCGAATCCTGCCGGCAAGGTGTCCAGCGATCGCGCGCTCGTTTACATCGCGATCGGCCTGTCCGGGTTCTGCGCGTTGGCCGCACAGGTCATCTGGACGCGCGTGCTCAGCCTGTTGTTCGGCGCCTCTACGTACACGTTCTCGCTGATCCTCGCTGTGTTCCTGATTGGGCTTGGGATCGGCAGCAGCCTCGGGTCGATCATGGCGAAGAGCGTCGAACGGCCGAGGATTGCACTCGGCTGGTGCCAGCTGCTCAACGTCGGGGCGATGGCGTGGACGGCATACATGCTGATGGAGTCGCTGCCGTACTGGCCGATCAACGCATCGATCACCACCAGCATCTGGTACAACTTCCAGCTCGATTTCGTGCGCGCCTTCTGGGCCGTGCTGCCCGGACCGATTCTGTGGGGGGCGAGCTTCCCGCTTGCGCTCGCGGCGGTGGCGAGACGAGGCGAAGACCCGGGGCGCCTGGTCGGGGGCGTGTATGCAGCCAACACGGTGGGCGCGATCTTCGGTTCGGTGATTGCGAGCCTCGTGCTCGTGTACTGGTTCGGATCGCAGCGCGCGCAGCAGGTGTTGATGATCGTCTCGGGGATGTCCGGCCTGCTCCTGCTCGCGCCGGCGCAGCTGAGCTCGGCGTCAGAGACGGTCTCGAGGGGACGCCACACGCTGCGCCTGGTGCCGAACGTGATGCTCATCATCGCGCTCGGCGCGGCCGCGTTTCTGGTTCGGACGGTGCCGACGATTCCAGGCATTCTCGTCGCCTACGGACGGTACGCCGCGACATGGATGGGGCAGCAGGGAGACATCTTCTACGTCGGCGAGGGCCTCAGCTCGTCGGTCGCCGTGTCGCGCTTCGGCGACGTGATGAACTACCACAACGCGGGAAAAGTGCAGGCCTCGAGCCAGCCGCAGGACATGCGGCTGCAGCGGATGCTCGGCCACTTCACGACGCTCGTGCCGAAATCGCCGAAGAGGGTGCTCGTCATCGGATGCGGGGCAGGCGCGACCGCTGGAGCCGTCAGCATCGATCAGAACGTGGAGTCGCTGACGATCGCCGAAATCGAGCCGCTCGTGCCGCGCGTCGTCTCCGAGCATTTCGGCGAGCACAATTTCCACGTCGTCAGAAACCCGAAGACCCACATCGTCATCGACGATGCGAGGCATTTTCTGCTGACGACCCACGAGCGATTCGATGCGATCACGTCAGATCCGCTCGATCCGTGGGTGAAGGGCGCGGCGACGCTGTATACGAAGGAGTTCTTCGAGCTCGCGAAATCGAAGCTCAACCCGGGCGGCACCGTCACACTGTTCGTGCAGCTGTACGAGAGCACCCCGGAAGCCGTCAAGAGCGAGATCGGCACGTTCTTCGAGGTGTTCCCAAACGGCGTCATCTGGGGAAACACGCACCAGGGGCGCGGGTACGACACCGTGCTGATGGGCACCGTGGAGGCGCCGCACTTCGACGTTGACGAGTGGGAGGCGCGGCTCAGTAGCCCGCAGTACGCGGCGGTCAAAGAATCGCTGCGGGAAATCAGCATCTACTCGGCGCTGGATCTGTTCGCGAACTACGCCGGCCGGGCGTCCGACATGAAGGCGTATACGGCCGACGCGCAGATCAACCACGATCGCGATCTGCGGCTGCAGTATCTTGCAGGCCTGGGGCTGAACCTGTACCAGAGCGGTCCGATCTACGCAGACATCCTACGGCACAAGAAGTACCCGGAGGGGCTGTTCAGCGGGTCGCCGGAGACACTGCAGAAGCTCCGCGACGCGATCGCCAGCGCTCCAGGTGGCGACCCGCAGTGAGGTCTTACAGCCGGGCGTAGCGGTCGTCGTCGAACTGGCCGAGGAATTTCGCGTCGACCAGGTACCGCAGCACGCTTTCGCACATCGCCCTGTCGAGGTTCCAGAGGCGCTGAGCCTGATCGATCCGCAGCCGCAGTCCAGGCATTTCGATGAATTCGCTTCGCACGCGGTTGAGGAGACTGTTGTTCGGGCTCATGTGATTCCTTCCGCGACAAATCAAAGCAACCCGCATACCATCGAATGAAATACGCGCGAATGTGTGTGTTCAGGCCTGTTTTTGCTGATCTTATCGAGGAGGGGTGCCCCGGCTATTCTTGATTTCCGACAATCACGTCCATTGCCTGGAGGCAAGCAACAAAGGTGTTGGATCGTGCCGCGAAATCGGTAAAAGTAAGGAATGAGAGCCCGACGGAAATGTCGGCTCACTCGCCGTCGTATCCACAAATGTAGGGTGACTGCGCGAACCCCCTTGGGCGGCTTCTTGCATGTTTTCCAAATTGAGAGGAGAAACGTTATTTTGCCGCACAGAAACAACGCACTTTCCCACACCGGGGTTCAGCGGCGGGGAGTCGCCAATATTTCAGGTCTGGATAGAACCGTTCGAGACGCTCTGGCGTCTAAACGGGTTAGGAGCGAGCGTATGGCACGAAGACCCAATGCAGCAGTAGGGGTGGTTTGTCCGAGATGCGGCATGTTGGCCGCGCGAATCATCGGACGATCCGAGAGCCTGCCGGTTATTTACCTGACGTGCGAGGATTGCGGCCGGACGTCGGTGGCGCCAAGCGGCGAGCAGGCATAAGTAGTTTCGACAAAATACTCAGGGCTAAGGACTTAGAGCCGGAGTGGCGAGCGCTATGGCGCTTCCCCCTCCGGCTCTTGTCGTGTCAGGACCCAACCAAGGCTGATGGCCAGCACCGCGACCACCGTCCTGGCTTCCGGGGTTCCGAGCGCCGCTGAGAGCGCGGCGGCGACGGGATTCAGATCCACAACCAGCAACACACCAAGAGCCACCATCGCCTGGCCGGCGCGGACACCGTACTGGATGAACACGTCCACCGGCTGCGCCCGGCCTCGCTCCGCGTCCACCCGTGCGAGCACCGAGTTCGTGAACGCTCGTGGCGGTGTCGCCACGTCGCGCGACATGAGCGCGGCGTCCAGCCAGTCTTTCTGCGACTCAGAATTCACGAGCGCCCTGCCTTTGTTCGAGACGCGCGCGCAACCGCGCTTTCGCGCGATGCAGTTGCGTCTTGACCGTGCCGATTGGTATTCCCAGAATATCAGCAAGTTCCTGATATTGCTGCCCGCCGAAGTAGTGCGCCGAGATCAGGAACCGCTGTTCTACGGGCAGCTCGGAGACCGCGTGCTCCAGCTCATCGCGCAACTCGGCCGCGCGAAAAGCGCCATCGTGCGCGACTGGCTCATATCGGAGCTTGCCATGGGCGTCCCGTTCGTCGAGTGAGGCCGTCGGACGTTCCCGAACTGCCGCGTCCGTGCACACATTGCGGACGATTCGATAAATCCAGGTCGACAGCTTTGCCTCGCCGCGATATGACGGCAAGCCCTTGTGGACCTTCAAAAACACCTCTTGCGCAAGATCCTCCACCCGGCTCTTGTCGGAGACAACCTGCGAAATGACCCCGAAAACGAGGTTCTTGTAGCTGTCGACCAGCTCAGCGAAGGCGCCGTCGCTGCCGCCCAGGCAGCGGGTTACGAGGTCCTCGTCGGCTGCCCGAGTCATCCGGTGGAGCATTAGACCGCCGGCACGCCTGGATTGTTTCGCCGCTGGCCTGAAACAAATGCTGTTCGGCGCCGGTCTTATGTAGCGCTCGGCTTCATAGGAGGGCACAGTGGAGAACATGATGGGGATCTTCATCGCGTTGTTTGCAATTACCGGCGGCTTCGGCATAGCCATCTACGCCATGTGGCTTGATAGCCGGAAGCGGCAACTACGGCACACCGAACGCATGGCGATGATTGACAAAGGCATTGCGCCAGCCGAATTGACTGAGAGCTTTGCTGAGTCAAAAGTGTGGAGTCCGGGGATGCGCAAAAGCCAGCGCAGTTCGGGTGTCTTCATGATCTGTCTCGGTATCGGTCTGGGCTTCATGTTCTACTCGCAACGCGGAGGCATTCAGAGCGTGTGGATCGGCGCATTCATCGCGATGTTCGGGGTTGCCAACCTGGTCAACGCCCTCCTTGACGAGCGTGATGCCCAGCGTCGGCAGCCGCGGCCACCGACAACCCAGGCGCCTAATCCCTAATCCCTAATCCCTAATCCCTAATCCCTAATCCCCAGTCCCCATGCCCTCGATATAATGCGGCCGTGCGCGTCAACGGCCTTGCAGTTGCCGTCGTCGGCCTTGCTGCCACGCTGGGGGCGTCGGCCCAGGAGCCGGCGTCCCCCATCGACCGCGCGTTTCGATCGTTCTGGGCGGCCCCGAATGCCGCCGGCGCCGCCGACCGGATCGAGCCGATTCTCAAGACGGGCGTCTCGTTCGGCGAGGCCCTGGACATCGTGCGGCACGGCCCTGCCTACGACGCCGACGTGCCGCGCGGCCTGCAGTTCGATCACCACCGCACCATGGACGGCATCGAGCACGACTACGCGTACGTCGTGCCCCGGGACTACGACCCGACGCGGCCCTATCAGGTGCGCTTCTACCTGCACGGCGGCATCGCGCGCGCCCGTGCCGCTCCGGTCAATCGCATCAGGGTCGACGTGCTGCCCAGCGGCGTCGATGAGATTCGGGTCTTTCCGAACGGATGGGTGCGGGCGCTGTGGTGGTCCTCGACGCAGGTCGACAACCTCGCGCGGATTCTCGATCGCCTCAAGCGGACCTACAACATCGATGAAAATCGCGTGTACCTGACGGGCTCATCCGACGGCGGCACCGGGGTGTATTACGTTGCCTTCAGGGATCCGACAGCGTGGGCGAGCTTCGTGCCCATGATTGGCAACATGCTGGTGCTCGCTACGCCGTCGGTGCACACCGACGGCGAGGTGTTTCCAGGCAACGGGGCCAACAGGCCCTTCTATGTCGTCAACACAGGACGGGATCCGCTTTATCCTGCGCACGCCGTTGAGCCGTACGTCGACCATCTGCGCAAGATCGGGGCTTCCGTCGTCTTCCGCGTCTACACCGGGATGGAACACTCAACCGGGTGGTGGGCTGACGAAAGGCCGGAGATCGAGGCGTTCGTGCTGGATCATCCACGCGAGCCGCTGCCCGACAAGATTTCGTGGCAGACCGAGCGCGTCGATCGGTTCAATCGCGCGAATTGGCTCGTCATCGACAAGTTGGGCCCGGTCGAGGGTGAGAGCCGGCTGGCCGATAGCAACCTGCTGAACCGCGGACGCGAGCTCGACTTCGGCCTCAGGATTAACACGTCGATCGATCGCGGCCGCCGCGCGTATGAGGTCGTGGCGGGGTCGAATGCATTTGAGCTCGGCCTGCGCACCGGCGATCGGTTCGTGGAGGTCAACGGCAAGGCTGTGGAGACCGGCCTCGACATGGTGCAGATCATGGAGAAGTGGGCCCACGGCGAACGCGTGCGGCTCGTCGTCGAGCGCGGCGGCGAGCGAAAGACGCTCGAGGGTGTGTTCTCGCCCGTCGAAGTCGAGCGGGCGCCGACACCGATTTTTCCACGGCGCAAGCCGTCGGGCCGCGTCGATCTCGTGCGGCGTGGGAATGTGGTGGAGGCCTCGACCGAAGGCGTGAGAGCATTTACGCTGCTGCTGTCGCCGTCGATCTTCGATTTCCGCCGTCCCATCAAGGTTGTCGCGAACGGCCGTACGGTCTTCGAAGGTTCGGTCGAGCCGAACGTGCGGACGTTGCTCAAGTGGGCCGCGCGCGACCACGATCGGACGATGGTCTTCGGGGCCGAGCTGAGCATCGAACTCGGCAAATAACGAAACAGGAGCGTAGGAGATTAGGAGCTTTTCTTTTTGAAAAGAATTCTCCTATTCTCCTGGCCTCCTGTTAAAAGAAGGGGCAACGGTGGAACATCGCATCACGAAGTACCCGCTCGAGCAGGGCGCGTTGGAGATTGAGTACATCGAGGAATTTTTCGGCGAATACAAGCGCCGGAAGACCGCCTCCGAGATCGTCGGGCGCCTGCAGAACCGTGACCATCTGATTTTGATGGCGATGGCGCCGCTCCCTGACGATCCAGGCACCGTCGTCCCTGCGTCGTACAAAGTGGCGCACGAAATCAGGGCCGAGGAGCGCATTCCGAAGCTGGCGGACCTGGTCGAGCGGCTTCGCAACTACGTGGCGTTCGACGGCCGGCGCATCCTCTATACATGGATCGGCGGCACGCGACGCGACTGGCGGGGCCAGGGACATTTCCGCGCGCTCACCGAGCAGCAGGAAGCGTGGGCGATCGAGAACGGATTCGACGAGATCCTCGTGAAGACGAAGAACCGCTTCTACGAGATGCGAGGCACGCTCGACCATCTGCACTTCAACGTCGTCAAGTACGAGCCGCACCCCGACAACCAGGAATCCAAGGTCTACCTCAGCAAGAAGCTCGGCCAGGAAGTGCTCGACGCGCATCGCAGCATGCGGAAAGTGGTGACGGTCGGGGAATAGACTCTAGGAGTCGGGGAGTCGGGGAGTCGGGGAGTCGGGGAGTCGGGGAGTCGGGGAGTCGGAGAGTCGGAGAGTCAGGGAGTCGAGGAGTCGAGGAGTCACGGAGTCGGGGAATTGGAGACTCCCGAGTCGGACACTCTGTACATAGGACGACAATCCCGCTAGACTTCTGCTGAATCCACCGCAAAGACGCCAAGACGCAACGTCATATGTTCTTTGCGTCGTAGCGCCGTAGCGGTGAGACGACACAAAACTCGATGGCGAAGAAACGCAAATCCTCCGATTCGTTCGACTTCGACGCGCCTCTCGAGAGCGCGGCGTCGGGCAACGGCGGCGGCGACGGCGCGGTGCCGCTGCACGAGGCCGCCCAGTCCCGGTACCTCAACTACGCGCTCTCGGTCATCACGTCGCGCGCGCTTCCCGATGTGCGGGACGGATTGAAGCCGGTCCAGCGCCGCATTCTCTACACGATGTGGCAGCAGGGGTTGACCGCCGACGCAAAACACCGCAAGTGCGCGAAGGTCGTGGGCGATGTCATGGGCAGCTTCCATCCGCACGGCGACGCCGCCATCTACGAGACCCTGGTGCGAATGGCGCAGTCGTTTTCGCTGCGCTATCCGCTGGTCGACGGGTCGGGAAACTTCGGATCGCTCGATGGCGACCCGGCGGCGGCGATGCGCTACACGGAGTGCCGCCTGACGCGGATCAGCGACGAGCTGCTCGCCGAGATCGAGCAGGACACGGTGCACTACCGTCCGAACTACGACGGCACGAAGACCGAGCCGGTGGTGCTGCCGGCGCGCCTGCCGAACCTGCTGATCAACGGCGCCACCGGCATCGCCGTCGGAATGGCCACGAACATCCCGCCGCACAACCTCGGGGAGGTGTGCACGGCGCTCATCAAGCTGCTCGAGAACGACGAGCTCGGCAACGCGCAGCTCTCGCGCTATATCAAAGGACCGGACTTTCCGACCGGCGGCCAGATCTTGAACTCGCCGGACGAGCTCAAGGCGATCTACAAGACCGGCAGCGGCAGTATCCGCCTCCGCGGCACGTGGGACATCGGCGAGGAAACGCGATCGACCAAGACGATCCACATCGACAGCATCCCCTACACGGTCGACAAGTCGCAGCTCGTGACGCAGATCGGCGAGGTCATCGAGAAGCGCAAGCTGCCGCAGTTGCTCGACGTGAAGGACGTCTCGACCGAGGATGTGCGCATCGCGATCGAGATGAAGAAGGACGCCGACGAGAAGATGGTGATGGCGTATCTCTACAAGCACACCGCCATGCAGATCACCTTCCCGGTGAACCTGACGTGCTTGATCCCGACGGAAAACCCCGAAGTGGGCCGGCCCGAGCGGCTCGATCTGAAATCGATTCTCTGGCACTTCCTCCATTTCAGGCTCGAAGTGGTCACGGCGCGCCTCGAGCACGAGCTCGAGGCGTTGAAGAAGCGCATCCATCTGCTCGAAGGTTTTGAAAAGATCTTCGACGTCCTCGACGAAGTGCTCCGCATCGTCCGCAAGTCGGACGGCAAAGCCGACGCGGCCGAGAAAATCATGAAGCGGTTCGGACTCGACGCCGAGCAGACCGATGCCATTCTCGAGCTGAAGATCTACCGGCTGGCGCGGCTCGAGATTCTGGTGATCCAGCAGGAGCTCGAGGACAAGAGGAAGCGCGCGAGGCAGATCGGCGGGCTGCTGAAGAACGAGGAAAGCCGCTGGAAGCTCGTGCGTGAAGAGCTCGAAGCCGTGCAGAAGGCCTACGGCGACGCGAAGCTCGACAAGCGGCGCACGCGGATCGAGGCCGAAGAGAGCGTCGAATACACCGCCGATGACTTCATCATCGAAGAAGACAACATCGTCATCGTGTCGAACGACGGATGGGTGAAGCGTCAGAAGGAAGTGAAGGATCTATCGACGACGCGCCTGAGGGAAGGCGACTCGGTGCTGGCGGTGCTCGCCGGAAGCACGCGCGCCACCGTCGTGTTCTTCACGAACTTTGGGACGGCGTATACCGCGAGGCTCGTCGACGTGCCGGCGTCTACCGGATACGGCGAGCCCGTGCAGAGCCTGTTCAAATTCAAGGACGGCGAGCGCGTCGTGGCGGCCGCGAGTCTGGATCCGCGCGTCGCGGCGAACATCAAGGCAAAAAAGGAAGGCGACGTGCCGCCGATGCACGCCGTGGCCGTCACGAGCGACGGATACAGTCTGCGTTTTGGCCTCGAGCCGTTTGTCGAGGTGAGCACGCGCGCAGGCAGGCGATTTGCGCGCCTGGGACAGGGTGCCGAGGTCGTCGGCGTTTCCATCGTGCGGGGCGGCGAGGTGTTGATCGCGGCAACCCGTCAGGCTCGTGCGCTGTTGTGCAAAGTGGACGAAGTGAATTTCCTGTCGGGCCCCGGGCGCGGCGTCATCCTGATCAAGCTGGACAAGGACGAGGATCGGGTCCTGGGATTCATTGCATCAAGCGGGGACCGCGATCTTCTCACCGTAGAAACGACGCGTGGAGCCGCCCAGACGATCAGCACTGGTAAATACAGCCTGACGAGCCGGGGCGGACGCGGACGTGAGCTGCTCCAACGAGGAGAGTTCACGCGCGTCCTGCCCGTCGTACCCGAACTGCCGATTCTTTCCGCCTCCTAGATTCCGGATTCGAGTTTCCAGATTCTAGATTCCAGCTTCTATCGCGGCGGTCTCCCGCCCGCTTCCGCGAAGCCCGAGCGATAGGCGCTTCTGAACCCCTCGCGATAACCGGCTTGATAGTCGCTCAGTCGACCGACCTGCGGCGTATAACCCGAGTCGGCGCGCTCGAGCTCGCGCTGGCCGTCGAGATCCCAACCTTGCCGGCGGTCGTAGTCTTCGCGCCCGGCGGCCCGGCCCTCTTGAGTTCCGCGGTCGTAGCCGCTGCGCCACGCGGCACTCCGCTGCTCTGGGGGCCCGGACGTTGCGAAGTTCTCGAATTCCTGCCGGCTAATGCGGTTGTCGTCGTTGGCGTCGAAGCGGTCGAACTGGTTTGCGTCCATAGGCGTTTCGCCTCGGGTTAACCACCCGTCGCCGTTCTCGTCCAACACGTTGAACTGGGACGGCTGGGACGTTGCGAAGTTCTCGAATTCCTGCCGGCTGATGCGGTTGTCATCGTTGGCGTCGAAGCGGTCGAACTGGAATGCGTCCATATGCGTTTCGCCTCGCACCAGCCAGCCGTCGCGGTTCGCGTCCATGGTGTTGAACTGCGCGGCAGAGTAGCGGTAGTCGTTGTATGCCGCGGTGTCGTTCTCGAACTCGAACCGGCTGATCCGATTGTCCCGGTTTACGTCGAGCCGGGTGAAATCGGTATTGCCCATGTTCCACTCGTTGCGGGTGATGAGGCCGTCGCCGTTGACGTCGATGCTCGAGAACCGGTATGACGGGCCACCGAGCGAATCAAGGTTGAATCCTCCACCTTGGGTGTATTCCTGCATCGAAACGTAACCGTCGCGATTCGCGTCGAGGCGCGTGAACAGACGGCCATCGCCGGGCCACTCGCTGCGACCGACGCGGTCATCGTTGTTCCTGTCGTAGCCGCGAAAACGCTGGGCGATCTGGCTGTCGAGGTTGTCGACCCTGCCGTCCCGGTTCCAGTCCTCATTCCAGCCGGTCCGGCGCGCTCCGGTACGGACCTCGTCGCCGGAGAGGATGCCGTCGCCGTTCCAGTCCTGATTTCGGAACGATGTATCGTTACCGCGCCATTCGCGACGCGTGATGACGCCGTCGCCGTTCGTATCCATTCCCTGAAAACGCATCTGACCGTAGGCGGTGGCCGCACTCGCGAGCATCACGACGGCCACGCTTATCTGCAGTGGAAATCGCATGGCTGCATCCTTTCGTGTTGGTTGAGTCACTACCTGCTGTGACTGCAATCGATGTGCCTGATTTGACCTCTAGTACTCTGCCGTCGCGTTTGGTACAATTCGCCGGACGGATTCCTCGTCAAACTGCGATCACTAATCAGGGTACGTACGGCGTTCATGGCCTACACAGCAAAAGACATCACCGTTCTCGAGGGACTCGAGCCTGTTCGCCGCCGGCCCGGCATGTATATCGGAGGGGTCGGCAGCGCGGGCCTGCATCATCTCGTATGGGAAATCCTCGACAACTCCATAGACGAGGCGATGAACGGGCACGCCTCGAACATCTGGGTGACCCTTCATAAGGACGGCTCCTCGATCACGATCGAGGACGATGGGCGCGGTATCCCGATCGACAAGCACCCGACCAGCAAGAAGAGCGCGCTGGAGGTCATCTTCACCGTGCTGCACGCGGGCGGCAAGTTCGACCACGACAACTACAAGACCTCCGGCGGCCTCCACGGCGTCGGCGCGAGCGTCGTCAATGCCCTGTCGAAAGAGCTCGTCGCGACGGTTCGCCGTGACGGCGCGGAATGGGAGCAGCGCTTCAAGCAGGGAAAACCGCTCGGGCCTCCGAAGAAGGTGGGACCGGCGCGCGGCAGCGGCACCAGGGTCTTCTTCCACCCCGATCCCGGCATTTTTCCGAAGATCGAGCTCGAGGCGGCCATTATCCGCGAGCGGCTCGAAGTGGCGAGCTACCTGCACAAGGGCCTCAAGATTGCCTTCGAGGACGAGAGCGAGCACACGAAGGAGACGTTCGAACATACCGAGGGCCTTCTTGCGTACCTGCGGAAGATCGTCAGCGACAGGTCAGTCAAGCCCGTCCATGAGGCCCCCTTCTCACTCGAGAAGGAGAACGGCATGCGCGTCGATCTCGTCCTCCAGTGGACCGAGGGGACGGAGGAGCACATCCGCAGCTACGTCAACGGCATTCCGACGGGATCCGGCGGTACGCACGAAAACGGCATGCGCGCGGGTCTGGGCAAGGCGGTGCGCAATTACATCGACACGCACAATCTGTCGCCCAAGGGCGTGACGCTGACTGCGGAGGATATCCGCGAAGGGCTCACCGGCGTTCTCAGCGTGTTCGTGGCCGAGCCGCAGTTTCAGGGGCAGACGAAAGATCGGCTGAACAACCCCGAAGTGCTGTCGGCCGTGGATTCGATCGTCCGCCCGGCGCTCGAGCACTGGCTGAACACGAACAGGACGCTCGCCGAGTCGATTGTCGCGCGCGCGATCCTCGCGGCACGCGCCCGCGAAGCCAGCCGCGCGGCCCAGGCTGAGGTCACCCGCAAAAGCGCGACGTCGGGACGGTTGAATCTTCCAGGAAAGCTCAGCGACTGCACGGGCACCGGACGATCCGATTCGGAGCTGTTCGTGGTCGAGGGGGATTCCGCGGGAGGGTCGGCCAAACAAGGCCGCGATCGCACGCGCCAGGCGATTCTGCCCCTGCGCGGCAAGGTGCTCAACACCGAGAGCGTGTCGCTCGCGAAGGTGCTCGAGAACAAAGAGCTGTCGGATCTCGTCACGGCGCTCGGCTGCGGCCTCGGGAAGAACTTCGACCTCTCGCGGCTTCGCTACGGCAAGCTCATCATCCTGGCCGACGCCGACTCGGACGGCAATCACATCGCGACGCTGCTGCTGACCTTCATCTATCGCCACATCCCGCAGCTGCTGAAAGAGGGGAAGGTCTACCTCGCGCAGCCGCCGCTCTATCGCATCGACATCGGCAAGGAGACGTTCTGGGCGCTGGACGATGCGCAGCGCGATGCGCTGCTCAAGAAGCACGGCAACGGGCGCGGCAAGCCGGAGATCACGCGCTTCAAGGGACTCGGCGAGATGATGCCGAAGGTGCTCTGGGAGACGACGCTGAATCCGAAGTCGCGGCGTCTGCTGCGGGTGGATGTGTCGGATCAGATCGTCACCGATCGCGTCATCAACGAGCTGATGGGGAAGGACGCCAGCGCGCGCTTCCGCTTCATCATGGAACGGGCGGAAGAGGCGGAGGAGTTGGACGTCTAAAGTAGAAAGTCGAAAGTCGAAAGTGGAAAGTGGAGCTCCGCGACGGATGACTGCCATCCTGGACTAGAATTTCCACATCACAAACTACAACGCAGACATCTACGACGTCATGCATCGCGGCCCTCTGCAGGGCGATGTGGAGTGGTATCGCCGGAAGGCTGTCGAATCGGGCGGGCCGGTGCTCGAGCTCGGGGCCGGCACTGGGCGCATCACCATTCCCATCGCTGAAGCCGGCGTTCGTGTGTCGGCGCTCGACTTGGATGACGGCATGCTCGGCAGGCTACGGCAGAAAGCTGCGGGGTTGCCTGCGGACGTCCAGCGCCGGATCGGCGTGCACCACGGGGACATGCGTACGTTCACGCTCGACGAGCAGTTCGCGCTGATCATCATCCCGTTCCGCGCATTTCTTCACAATCTCACCCGCGACGACCAGCTGGCAACCCTGCGACGGGCGCACGCGCATCTTCGGCCAGGCGGTGAGGTCGCGCTCAATGTGTTTCATCCGTCGCTCGAGTACATGGCGGCCAACGCCGGCGCGTACGCGGGCGTGTGGCGCTGGCGCAAGACGTTGACGCTTCCCGATGGCGGCTTCGTCGTCTATTCGGAGGCCAGCCGCTACGACACGGTGCACCAGCGCCTCGAGTCGATGTTACGGACCGAGGAATTCGGCGCTGATGGGGACTTACGCCTGACCCACATGATGCACCTCGAGCTCGCGTACATCTATCCAGCGGATATCAGGTCGCTGCTCGCAGATTGCGGATTCGAAGCGCCGCGCATTTCAGGAGATTTTCGCGGCCGCGCCTTCGAGCGTGACGGCGACGAGCTCGTCGTCGAAGCCCGCAAGCGATAGGCCTTCATGACGCTCGACGAGCGTTTCGCCGCGCATGCACGCGAATGGGGCGTGAGGGTGGAGGAAGTTCGCATCACGGAGACCTCCCAGCTTGGATTTGGCACTCGCGGAAATCAGCCGGTTGTTCTGAAAGTCATCCGCAAGGAGAACAGCGAGGAGTGGCACTGCGGAGAGGTGCTCGATGCGTTCGGCGCCGCAGGTGTGATTTCGCCCATCGCTCATCAGCCTGGCGCCGTTCTGTTACCTCGCTTACGGCCGGGTGACGATCTCGCTTCGCATTGCCTCGCTGGGCGTGATGATGAGGCGACCGAGATCATCGCGTCGCTGCTGAAGTGCATGTCAAACAACCCGGCGCGGCTCGACGGCGTCAAGCCGATTAGTCGACTGCAATCGGGATTCGGCCAATTTCGTAGCGGTGGCGACGGCGTCATTCCGAGGAGCTATGTGGACAGGGCCGAGGTCCTGTTCGCTGAGTTGAGCGCAACGCAGGGGAACGTCCGCCTTCTGCACGGCGACCTTCATCACTACAACGTGTTGTTCGATGCGGACGCCGGATGGGTTGTCATCGATCCGTGGGGCGTGCAAGGCGAGATCGAGTTCGAAGTTGGTGCCAGCCTGCGGAATCCCATCACGCGTCTGCTCGAGGACCCACGCGTTCTCGAACGCCGCCTGAAAACCTACGAACAGCGTCTAGGACTCAACGCCGACCGCGCGCTGAGATGGGCATTCGCAACGACGGTGCTTGGAATCCTGTGGCCCGTTGAACCCGGTATCGGACTTGATCTCCGTGACTCGCTCGGGCGTGCAGCCCGGTCGATGCTGTGCCTGCTGGAATGACGTCACCCGCGCTAGAATTCCTGCGCGGAACCTGTGAGCTACCACCACACCCAGTTCGGATGGGTCACGCTTGGGATGACGCTCGTCATTCTCCCAGTCGTCGTCGGGGGCCTCCTGCATTCCGATCCCACCACGTTGATGTTCGTCGTCGCCCTCATCGCGTCGATGGCCACACTGTTCGGCTGGCTGACCGTCGACATCGATGACCGGCGGTTGCTCATGAAGATGGGAATCGGCCTCATCCGCCGCACAATCCCGCTGGACAGGATTCGCGCTTTCGCCCCGGTGACCAATCGCTGGGTCTACGGCTGGGGCGTCCGATTCACGCCGTACGGCATGCTCTACAACGTGTCTGGGTTACAAGCGGTCGAGATTCTGTTCGACAATGGTCGCAGGGTGCGTATCGGCACGGACGAACCAGAGGCGCTGGTTCGCGCGTTATCAGCCGCGACACGCAAGGCGGGTGTGGCATCACCGGACGAGTTTCCGAGAGACGCCGGCTGGCCAAGTCAAGCCCGAAAGATCGTCATCGGTCTCAGCGTTATTGTCGCCGCGTGGGTCGGATGGAATTTCTACGCCTACACCAAGCCTCCGTCCATCGAGTTGTCCAACTTCACTTTCCGTGTCGGTACGGGCCTGCACGGCGCAGATGTGGCATTGGCCGACATCGACAGCGTCACGCTTGTAGACAACCTGCCAGGCATCCTGAGACGAACGAATGGATTCTCGAGCGGCGGTCTGCTGCGCGGCAATTTCCGGCTCGAGGAATGGGGCAGCGGCAAGCTGTTCATCAACCGCAACTCGCCGCCGTACGTCGTCGTGCGCACGCGCGACACGTTTGTCGTCGTGAACTTCAGGGATGCCGCCCGGACACGCGAGCTTTACGAGCGGCTCAGCGCGCTGGCCGGAAGCAAGCAGCCCGCGGGCCAAGGCCCGTGAGTGTTCTTGAACCGCAAGAAAACTCCGTGCGTCTCCGTGCCCCCGTGCCTCCGTGTTGAGACAGCAACCGTGTTTTCGACCAGGAGTTAATCCATGAGACGCGTACGGTACTCCGTCGCCGCCACTCTCGACGGGTTCATTGCCGATCCGAATGGCGGCTATGACTGGATCGTCATGGACGACGCGATCGATTTCGCCGCGATCTTCGACGAGTTCGACGCCTTCGTCATGGGGCGCAAGACGTGGGACGTGTCGGCGACGGCAGAATTCGCCGGCATGTTCGGCGGCAAGGAGGTCATCGTCTTTTCGAAGACGCTGCAGACACCGCCGCGCCCTGGCGTCCGGGTTGTCAGCACATCACCCGCCGATGCCGTTCGCGAGCTGAAGCAGCAGCCGGGCAAGGACATCTGGCTCTTCGGCGGCGGTTCGATGTTTCGCACGCTCGCCGACGCAGGACTCGTCGATACTGTCGAAGTCGCCGTCATGCCTGTGCTGCTGTCGCAGGGAGTGCCCTTGCTCGCCCCTGGCGCCAGAATCACCGGCCTGAAGCTCGATAAGTGCGAGACGCTGCCGAAGAGCGGAATCGTTATGCTGTCCTATACCATTGCACTCCATTGATGGATTGCCAGATCGGAAGATTGCCAGAATGTTGAAGAGCGAAGAGTGAAGATTGTGGGAGTGAAAGCTGACGATCTATTCTGCCAATCAACAATCGACAATCTGACAACATTCTCTCAATCTTCCGATCTGCCAATCTTCCAATGGAGCGCATAACCCTCGCCCGCTGGCTGTCGATCGTTTTTCACCCCTTCGTGATGGTAGGCGTGATGGTCGGGGCGGCGGCCGCAGCGAGGCAGACAGCAGGAGAAGCCGTGCGCAGCGTGGGCATCGTCGTGGTGTTCACCATCGTGCCGCTCGGCGTTCTCATGTGGCGGCAGGTCCGGCGCGGCCAGTGGGAAAACGCCGACGCATCGAATCGCAGCGAGCGGCCGATCCTGTACGTCGTCGGCGCGGCGGGAGTCGTCGCACTGCTCGCGTATGTGGTCGTCATTCGTCAACAGTCGTTCATGGTGCGAGGGGTGGTTGCGACGCTCGGTATGATGGCCGTATCCGCCGCCGCTACGCGGTGGATTAAAGTGTCGTTGCACATGGCGTTTGCGGCGCTCGCGGCGACAGCGTTGGCCCTTGCGCGATCGCCGATTGGCTACGCGCTGCTGCTCGCGCTGCCTGCGCTCGGGTGGGCCCGGCTCGTCCTGCAGCGTCATACGCCGCTCGAGGTGGCCCTCGGCACGATCATCGGCGCCGGCGCGGCTGCTGCGCTGCATTTCCTATGACCGGCGAGCGCGTTGTCATTCGCCGTGGCAGCCTGGAAGACGAGCACGAGTTTCTCGCCGCTGTCGATCGCAGCCGCAGGCTCCATCATCCGTGGGTGCAGCCTCCGAGCACACCCGATGCCTATCGCGACTCCCTGTCGAAGCACCAGGAACCGCACGGCATCACGTTCTTCATCTGGCTCGAAGCGTCGCGCGGACTGGTTGGGACGGTCAACGTCAGCGAGATCGTGTACGGCGGCTTCCGCAGCGCGTACCTTGGATACTACGCGTTCGTCCCGTTCGCCGGCCGCGGGCTGATGAAAGAGGGCCTCGCGCAGGTCATCACGCACGCCTTCCAGGTGACGAAGCTTCATCGCCTCGAGGCCAACATTCAGCCGGCGAATCGTTCGTCGAAAGCGCTGGTGAAGAAGCTTGGATTTCGCCGCGAAGGATTGTCTCCGCGGTACCTCAAGATCAACGGCCGCTGGCGCGATCACGAGCGCTGGGCAATACTTTGCGAGGACTGGTGAGACCACGAACACACGAAGAACACGTAGGCGCGAAAACACGAAGCGCGAAGGGAATGATGGATGAGTGTCGTTCTGACGACGGTTGGCCTGCTGGCGCTCTCGAACGTCTTCATGACGTTCGCGTGGTACGCGCATCTGCGCAATTTCAATGAGCGGCCGTGGTACGTGGCCGCTCTTGTCAGTTGGGGTATCGCATTCTTCGAGTACATGCTTCAGGTGCCGGCCAACCGCGTAGGCCACACCGTGATGGACCTTTCAAAGCTGAAGATCCTGCAGGAAGTCATCACGCTGACGGTGTTCGTGCCGTTCCTGATGCTCTACATGCGGCAGCCATTCAAGCTCGACTATCTCTGGGCGGCCCTGTGTGTCATGGGCGCCGTGTACTTCGTGTTCCGGAGCTGACCGTTGAACCTCGCTATCTCCGTGGCCGGCGTCACCAAGACTTTCGGCTCGACGGTCGCCGTCGATAATCTCGATCTCGCCGTGCCGATGGGGGCGCTCTACGGCTTTATTGGACCCAATGGCGCCGGAAAGACGACGACGCTGCGGATGATCATGTCGATCCTGTTTCCGGATCGCGGCGAGCTGTCGGTGCTGGGACGGCCGGCGGCGATCGAAGCCAAGGATCGGATCGGTTACCTGCCGGAAGAGCGCGGCGTCTATCGAAAGATGAGGGTCGGCGCCTTCCTCATGTACATGGCGCGCTTGAAAGGAGTGAAGGATTTCTCGCCAGAGCGCGTGGCGGCGTGGCTCGAGCGCTTGCACCTCCCAGGCGTGCAGGACAAGAAGTGCGAAGAGCTCTCCAAAGGCATGCTGCAAAAGGTGCAGCTCATCGCCGCGGTGCTGCATGCGCCCGATCTCCTTATTCTTGACGAGCCCTTCAGCGGGCTCGATCCCGTGAACATGCGGTTGCTGCGAGAGCTGATACTCGCCGAGCACCGCAGAGGCGCGACCATCATCTTCTCGACGCACGTGATGGTGCACGCCGAGGAGATTTGCGACCACATCGTCATGCTTCACCAGGGACGCAAGGTGCTCGACGAAGACCTCGTGTCGGTGCAGCGGCGCCACGATCCGCGCGCGCTCATCTTCGAGCCCTTCGAGCGCGGGGCCGATGCCAGCGCGCTGGCGGCGCTCGACGGCGTGGACAAGATCACGCGCGACGGTGGCACGTATCGGATTGATTTGCGAGAGGGCGCCGATCCCGTGCGCGCCATGCGGGCTGTCGCCGCGGCCGTGCCGCCGTCACGTCTCGAAGTGCATCGCCCGTCCCTCGAGGACATCTTCATCGGGCTGGTGACATGAGCAAGATTTTCCTCATTGCCAGGCGTGATTTTCTGGCGACCGTGGTCACGAAGGGTTTCATCATCGCGATCATGGTGCCGCCGATCATCTATACCGCGATCATCACGGTATTTCCGCGTTTGATGAACAACCGCGTGCCTGCCGTCTCTGGCCGCCTCGTGGTCGTCGATCAAACCGGTCAGGTGACGGCAGGCGTACGCCGATATCTGGAGCCTCAGGCGATGGCCGCGCGGCGAGAGGCCACGTTCAATCGCGCGATGGAATCGACCCCGATGGGAGGCGCGCCGTCAGGTGCTCACGGCGCCGTGGCGCAGCGCGCGGTGATGGGAGAGCTGACGGCGATCGACATCACGGAGTCGCAGGCCGGCGCCCTGGAAGCAGAGAAGCAGCAGCTCACGCGAGACGACGGTGTCCGGAGGCTCGGGGTGCTGGTCATTTACCCGAATGCGGTCGAGCCGAATGCCGAGGGAAAGTTTGGCGCGTACGATCTGTACGTCAGGCGGAACCTCGACATCCGCATTCAAAACGAGATTCGCAATGGCGCCGCCGACGCCATCGTCGAGGCCCGCGTGCGGGCCGCGGGACTGGATCGGAAGCGGATCGACGCGCTGACGACCGTCGCGCGGCCAACGTCGATCACGGTGACGGAAAGTGGAGAATCGGCGACAAGGCCAGATTTCGGACAGCTGCTGCCGATGGGGTTTGCGTTGCTGCTGATGATCTCGGTCATGAGCAGCGGCCAGTACCTGTTGACGACGACGATAGAGGAGAAGTCGAGCCGGACGATGGAGGTGATTCTCTCGGCGGTGTCGCCGTTCGAGCTGCTGACGGGAAAAATCCTCGGTCAGATGGCCGTGGGTCTCACGATTCTCGCTACGTACTCCTCGATCGGCATTCTGAGCCTGATGTCGATGGCGATGTTGGGCCTGGTTGACCCGTTGCTGCTCGTGTATCTGTTCATCTTTTTCCTGATCACGTATGTGACGATGGGATCGCTCATGGCGGCGATTGGCTCGTCGGTGAACGAGCTGCGCGAGGCGCAATCGCTGATGACGCCAATCACGCTGCTGATGATGATCCCGTGGCTGTTCTGGTTCCCGATCTCGCGCGAGCCCAACTCGACGTTTGCCACGATTGTCAGCTTCATCCCGCCGATGAACGCGTTCGCGATGCTCCTGCGATTGACGTCGACCGCGCCGCCGCCGATGTGGCAGGTGTGGCTGTCCATCGTGGTGGGGATCATCGCGGCCGGCTGTGCGCTGTGGTTCGCGTCGCGCATCTTCAAGATCGGCCTGTTGATGCACGGCCGCCCGCCGAACGTCGCGACACTCCTGAAGTGGGCCCGCCAGGGCTGACGTTTTATGTCTCACCGCAGAGACGCAGAGTCGAACTTTCTGAAGACCAGAACCCTGCGCCTTCGCGCCGCTGCGTCGAGATTACGAAAGGTCTTGACTTACAAAGTGTAAGATCGATAATACCTACGTTAAATGGACATTCCGAAGCTGTCGCCTACCGAGCGAGTCATCCTCGAGCTTCTTGCGGGCGAGGAGATGTTCGGGCTGCAGCTGGTCGAGCAATCAAAGGGTGCGCTCAAGCGCGGCACCGTGTACGTCACGCTCGGCCGGATGCAGGACAAGGGCTACGTGGAGTCGTGGACTGAAAAGCAGGCGCCCGGGGCGATTGGGTTGCCGCGACGGCTGTATCGTCCCACCGGCTACGGGCTGCGCGTGCTCGCCGCGTGGGAAGCCGCCGCCCGCGCGCTGGCGCGTCCGCTCAAACCGAGGCACGCATGATGATCCCCGGCGGCGCGATGCATCGAGTGGAGTCCGGCGCAATGAGAACGTTTGTTGTCGGTAGGTTGATTCACAGGAACGATTTTGTGCGGACAACGGAAGGGTAACAGCGAAATGACGTGCTCCATCATCGTGTCTTCGCGCTCATCGTGTCTTCGTGGTTCGCCGGGTTCCGCGAGATGATCCCCGGACGCACGCTCCATCGTCTTGCCGCACGCATCTGCAGTGACAAAACGCTCGAGCGCGTCGTCGAGCCGGCGATCGCGGATTTGCAGAAGGAGTACGCGGCGGCAACTCAGTTCCCGCGCGGCGCATGGATCCTGCTGAGCGGCTATTTCGCGATCGTTACAGTGATGACAATTTGCGTGTCACGCGCGCCTTTGCCATCAGGCGACGAGCAGCGCGCCATCGTGAAAACACTCGCATGGTCGGTGGCGATGATGATCGCCGTCACGGCCTTGCTGATGTTGCCGCCGTTGTCGCTCGTTGAAGGCGAGCGCTCCTCGATCTTTCTCGCCGGGTTGGTACCTCAGGCGTTGCCCTTGGCCATTCCCATCGGATTGACGTTCGGGATCGCTTTCGGGATGTCAGGTCGACAGTTCTCCCGAGCGACGAAAAGAATAGTGTTTCTGTTGTCGCTTGTCGCATCGCTGGGCAGCTTTGTGACATTGGTGTGGGCGATGCCGGTGGGGAATCAGGCGTATCGAGAATCGGTTGCGCGCGCCGCGGGCATTTCAGGCCCGCTCATCAAGGGAGCCTCGGAGATGAGCCTGGCCGAGCTCGACCGCGAGGCAACGATAGCGGCTGCAGCAGGAAATACGAGGCAAGCCGATCAGTACGCGTGGTCTTTTCACCTGCGATTCGCGCTGTCAACGGCGTCGATAGTGCTCGCCGCGTTCCTTTTCGCCGCCGCAGGCAGCGGCGTAGCTTTACGGGCTCTTCTGGCGTTCGCCGCCTGCTTCGCGTATTGGGTGTTGATCTTTGTCGGGGAGGGCTTAGCCGTTTACAGCCCGGTCGCTCCGGGATTTGCTGGCACGATACCGGTATTTGCAGGCGCGTGGTTGCCGAATGTGGTCTTTGCCGTCTCCACGATTCTCATCGTGTCTTCGCGCTCTTCGCGTCTTCGTGGTTCAGTCGTCGAAGCGCCTCACTGACACAGAAGCCTCTTCATCGCTCTCGATCTCGACCATCACTTCCATCGGCTGACAGCACACCGCGCAATCCTCGACGTACTTCTGCGTCGAGCCGCCGCTGGGATCGACATACAGCTCGAGCGGCTCGCCGCAGTAGGGACATTCGATGGAGATGTTCATAAACAGAGTATGTGTAAAACGAAGAACGAATAGCGTAGAACGGATAGAGTCACGTGCCGGCGCCGTCGAGTGGTCTCTATTCGTTACACGTTTTTCGTTCTTCGTTCTTCGTTCTTCGTTCTTCGTTTTCCGTTTTCCGTTACGTACTTACTACTGCCTCCCGCTCGTCGAGGTGCTCCGCGAGCCATTTTGCCGTCGCATCCACCGTCTGCGCCTTTCGCCGCGCGTAGTCCTCCAGCTGATCCCGTCCGATGCGGCCGAGCATGAAGTAGCGCGCCTCGGGATGGCTCAGATAGATGCCGCTGACGCTCGCGGCCGGCGTCATCGCACAACTCTCGGTCAGCTGCATGCCGGCTCGGCCCGCGGCCAGCAGCTCGAACAGCTTGATCTTCTCGGTGTGATCCGGGCACGCGGGATAGCCGAATGCCGGACGGATGCCGCGATATTTCTGATGAATCAGATCGTCGTTGGTCAGCACTTCGGTCGCGCCGTAGCCCCACTCGCGACGCACGCGTGAATGCAGGTATTCGGCAAACGCCTCCGCCAGACGATCGGCAAGCGCCTTCACCATGATCGCGCGGTAGTCGTCATGCTGCTTCTCGTACCGCTTCACCAGCTCGTCAGCGCCGAGCCCTCCAGTGACCGCAAATGCGCCTAGGTAGTCTGCGGCGCCCGACGATCGCGGCGCCACGAAGTCCGCGAGCGATCGATTTGGCTGCCCGCTGGGGAGCGCCTCCTGCTGGCGCAGCATGTTGAAGCGGAGCAGTTCGCTCGTGCGACCCTCGTCCGTATAAAGAACGATGTCGTCGCTGTCGCTGTTCGCCGGCCAGAAGCCGTATGCGCCGCGAGCGCGGAGCAGGCGGCTCTCGATAATCCGTCCGAGCAGCTCCTGCGCGTGCTCGTAGAGCTCGCTCGCAGCGGCGCCGTACTTGGGGTGCGTGAGAATCGCCGGAAACGGCCCCTTCAGCTCCCACGTCGAGAAGAACAATGTCCAGTCGATGTACTTGGCGATCTCCGCGAGCGGCTCGTCGTCCAGGAACTTGCGGCCCGTGAACGACGGCGCCGGCACGTCCTTCCAGGCGAGCGACGGCGCGTTCGCGCGCGCGTCGCGATAGGAGAGCAGTGGCCGGCGCGTGCGGCTCGCATACTGCTCGCGGATCTCTGCCTGCTTCGCCTTGTTCTCGACGTCGAAGTCGGGGGACCGCTCCGGATTCAGCAGCGTCGACACCACGTCCACGGCGCGGGACGCGTCGAGCACGTGCACCGTCGCCTTGTTGTACGCCGGCGCAATCTTCACCGCCGTATGCTGCTTGCTCGTCGTCGCGCCGCCGATCAGCAGCGGCAGCGTGAAGCCGCGCCGCTCCATTTCGCCGGCCACGAACACCATTTCGTCGAGCGAGGGCGTGATGAGCCCGCTGAGGCCGACCATGTCGACCTTCTGGTCGATAGCGGTCTGCAGGATCTTGTCCGTCGGTACCATCACGCCGAGGTCGATCACCTCGTAGTTGTTGCAGCCGAGCACGACCCCGACGATGTTCTTGCCGATGTCGTGAACGTCGCCCTTGACGGTCGCCATCAGGATCTTGCCCTGCGGACGCGTGACGGTGCCCGCCTTCATCGCGCGGGCCTTCTCTTCTTCCATGTAGGGCATCAGGAACGCGACCGCCTTCTTCATGGCGCGCGCGCTCTTGACGACCTGCGGCAGGAACATCTTGCCGGCGCCGAACAGATCGCCGACCACTTTCATCCCGTCCATCAGCGGTCCCTCGATGATCTCGAGCGGCCGCGCGTACTTCTGGCGCGCTTCTTCAAGATCGGGCTCGAGAAAATCGAGCACGCCGTGGACGAGCGCGTGCGACAGCCGGGCTTCAACGGTGTTGTCGCGCCACTTCAAGTCGATCTCGCGCTTTGTTGCCGAGCCCTTGACCGTTTCAGCGAAGGTCACCATGCGCTCGGTCGCATCCGGCCGGCGATTGAAGATGATGTCTTCAACGTGCTCGAGAAGGTCCTTTGGGATGTCCTCGTACACGATCAACTGGCCGGCGTTCACGATGCCCATGTTCAGGCCGGCCTTGATCGCATGGAACAGAAACGCCGAGTGAATCGCTTCGCGCACCACGTCGTTGCCCCGGAACGAAAACGACAGGTTGCTGACGCCGCCGCTGAAGTTGACGCCGGGGCACGCCGCCTTGATCTGCTTGCACGCCTCGATGAAGTTGATGGCGTACTCGTTGTGCTCTTCGAGCCCGGTCGCAATCGCGAGGATGTTCGGGTCGAAGATGATGTCCGTAGGATCGAAATCGAGCTTCTCGGTCAGCAGCTTGTACGCGCGCGCGCAGATGTCCACCTTGCGGGCGACAGTGTCGGCCTGGCCGGTCTCGTCGAATGCCATCACGACCACGCCGGCGCCGTATTGCTGGGCCTTGCGCGCCTTCTTCAGGAAATCGTCTTCGCCTTCTTTCAAGCTGATGGAGTTGACGACCGGCTTGCCCTGCACGCATTTCAGGCCGGCTTCCAGCACCGACCACTTGGAGCTGTCGATCATGATCGGCAGCCGCGAGATTTCTGGCTCGGTGGCGATCAGGTTCAGAAAATGCGTCATCGCCTGCTCGGAGTCGAGCAGGCCTTCGTCCATGTTGACGTCGATCAGGTTCGCGCCGCCGCGCACCTGCTCGAGCGCCACGTCCACGGCTTCGCCGAACTTGCCGTCTTTGATCAGGCGCTGAAATTTCTTCGAGCCGGTGACGTTCGTGCGCTCGCCGATCATCTGGAAGTTGCTGTCCGGGCGTACGCCGAGCACTTCGAGGCCGGCGAACTGCGTGTGCGGCGACTTGAACGACGGCCGGCCGTCGGCTGTCGGAATCGCGCGCGCCGTGACGCCGGCGACCTGTTCGGCAATCGCGCGGATGTGATCGGGGGTCGTCCCGCAACAGCCGCCGACGATGTTGACGAAGCCGCTGGTGGCAAAATCCCTGACGAGCTCGCCGGTCTCCGGGGCGTGCTGGTCGTACTGGCCGAACGCGTTCGGCAGCCCTGCATTGGGATAGCTGCTGACGAACGTGGTTGCGACGCGCGAGAGCTCGGCGAGGTACGGCCGCATCTCTCGGGCGCCGAGCGCGCAGTTGATCCCCACCGCGAGTGGCTTCGCGTGCATCACCGACACCCAGAATGCGTCGATCGTCTGCCCGGACAGGGTCCGTCCGCTCCGATCGGTGATCGTCGCCGACAGGATAATCGGCACGTTGCCGTCGGGGTCCACTTCGGCCGCTGCGAGCATCGCCGCCTTGGCGCTCAGCGTGTCGATGATTGTCTCGATGAGCAGCACGTCGACGCCGCCGTCGATGAGCCCCCGCACCTGTTCGGCGAACGCGTCCTTCATCTGGTCGAAGGTGACCGCGCGAAACGCGGGATCGTTGACGTCCGGCGAAATCGACAGCGTCTTGTTGGTCGGACCTATCGCGCCCGCCACGAACCGAGGCTTGTCGGGCGTCGTCCATTTGTCGACAGCCTGTTTCGCAAGCTTCGCCGCTTCGAAGTTCAGCTCGTAGACGAACGGCTCCAGCGCGTAATCGGCCTGGGCGATGGTGGTTCCGCTGAACGAGTTGGTCTCGATGATGTCGGCGCCCGCCTCGAGATACTGCTCGTGTATCGCGAGGATGATGTCGGGACGCGTCAGGACCAGCATGTCGTTGTTGCCGCGCAGATCCCTGGCGTGTGATGTGAAGCGCTCGCCCCGGAAATCCTCTTCTGTGAGCTTATGGCGCTGGATCATCGTGCCCATCGCGCCATCCAGCACGAGGATGCGTTCGGAAAGAAGGTGTTCGAGCCGGGTTCGAATATTGGACATATGCACGTCGATCGTACCTATACCGGCCTCAGGCCGGTTCCACTCGTACGTAGTGCCGGCCTTTAGGCCGGCTTCACTCCAGACGCAATTAACACCGCGAATGGATCGCCTGGCGAGCGCGATCCGACGCGAACGCTTACGTCCTTCAGTCCTGCGCCGGTCAGAAACCGCTCGAGATCCTCGTCTTTGAATCCCAGCCAGCGGTCGCCGACGCGATCGCGCACCCATTCTTGATCGTGTTCGCGCAGATCGAGTGCGAGCACGCGGCCGCCTGGGCGAAGAATGCGCGTCGCCTCGGCGACGGCGCGCGATGGGTCCACCGCATGATGCAGCGCCTGCGAGAGGAGCGCCACGTCGACCGACTCGTCCTGGAGCGGCAGCTTTTCCATATCACCGCGCTTCCAGGTGATGTTCTCCACGCCGCGCCGTTCGGCGAGCGCCTTCGCCCGTTTCAGCACGTCCGCCGATCGATCGATGCCGACCACGCGCCTGGCCCACTGGGCGGATTCGACAGACAAGTATCCTTCGCCGCAGGCGATGTCGGCGACGTCGGCCGGCGGCAACAGCATGCCAAGCGCGCGCGACCAGCCTGCCCAGCTTCTGCCCGGCACGAACTGCGCCCGGTCGGTACCGTGGACCGCGAAGTTCTCCTTGCGCAGCCGAATCACTTCCTGCAGCCGCGATTCGTCGCCGCGCACGGCCGGCGTGTGCGCCGCTTCGGCGAATTGCGCCTGCAGCGCCGGCCACAGGCCGGCAAACCCGCCGTCGAGCAGGGCAGGGGAGAGGCGATAGAACGCAAACCCGCCGCCGCGTTCCTCGACGACGAGCCCCGCTTCCTTGAGCAGGCGGAGATGGCGCGACACGCCCGACTGCGCGATGCCGAGCACGTCGGTCAGCTCCGTCACGTTGAGGCGCCCGTGCTTTCCCGCGAGGACGCGGAGCAGGCGCAGACGCACCTCGTCGCCCAACAGCCTGTACAGCTCACCGGCCTTCTTCACATACATGAATATACATTCATGTATATATGAAGGCAAGCGGACTGGCGGCAGGACCCATTCTTCCGTTGTCTCACCGCGACGGCGCAACGCCGCAACGAGAATTCTTTCTCCTTTGCGTCGTGGCGTCTTTGCGGTGAAGCGGAAAACGTCGACGACGCGAAGAGCTCGAAGACGCGATGAAGCTTTTCAAGACTGTCGACTATAATCACCGCGTGTTGACCGGTTCGATGCTCGCGCTCGGCTTTCTTCACGGTCTCGGCGCCGATCACCTCATGGCCATCGCAGCGTTGTCGCTCGCCACGCCGCTCGGCCCGGCGCGCTACGCGCGCGCGTTTGGGCTGGCGCTGCGATTCGCGGTCGGACACGCGGTGCTGCTCGCGCTGGGGGCGGGGCTCGTGCTGTTTTTCGGGTGGCAGATTCCCGTGCGGTTCGAGCAGGGGGGCGAGTTCGTTGGCGGCTGTCTGCTGATCGCCCTCGGTCTCATGGTGGGGTGGCTCACCGTGTCAGGCCGCCTCTACGTGCATGCGCACGTCCACGATGCCGGCGAGCAGCGCGCGCACAGCCACTGGCATCTCCATCTCGGCCGGCAGCATTCCCATCGTCCGTCGATCCACACCATGTTGCCCGGCGTGCTCGGCGCCGTGTTCGCGGTCAGCGGGTTGCGGGCGCTCATCCTGTCACTGCCGCTGTGGAGCTCGACCGGCACCGCGAATCACTTCTGGTCGCTGCTCTTCCTGGTGACGATCTTCGCCATCGGCATCCTCATGTCGATGTCGCTCTTCGGCATCGTCCTCGCGCACACGCTCGCCGATCGGCGCATGACGGGCCACGTCGCCCGGTTCTCGGCCGCCGCGACCGCGATCGGCTCGCTGTCCCTCGGGGTGTACTGGATTACAGGGCTCTGATTTCTTTTGTCTTGAACAGGAAAAATACGCTGACGGCGAGCAGCGCGACGCCGTTGAAGGCGATGACGTTCGGGGCCGAGCTGACGCTGGCGAGATAGCCGCTTACCAGGCTGCCGAGCGGCATGCCGCCGCGAAACGCCACCAGATAGATGCTCATCACGCGCCCGCGCATCTCGTTGGGCGCGATCAACTGCACCAGCGACATCAGGCACGACACCACAATCATCAGCGTCAGGCCGCTGGCGAAGAGCAGCAGGTAGGTCAGTGGTAGTAACCGGCTCCACGCCACCAGCGCGATCATCACGCCGAAGCATGCCTCGACGAGCAGCGTGGTGCGCCCCATATGCGGGAAGCGGCCGAGCCACGCCACGACCATTGCCCCCGCCACCGCGCCCGCACCCGAGAACGACAGCAGCACGCTGTAGCCTTCGACACCCGATCCGAACACGTCCCGCGCGAATACCGGCAGCAGCGTCAGCATCGGGATGCCGAAGAACGCCGTCGCCGCGCCGAGCACCATCAGCGCCATGATGCTGCGCTGTTGCCGGACGAACGCGATGCCCTGCTTCAGCTCGCCGAACATGTTCTGCGTGCGCGCCGCGGGCAAGTGTTTGAGATGGAGCGACATCAACGACAGGATGACAGCGAGAAACGAGAGCGCGTTCATCGCGAAGCAGATGGCGAGCGCCGTCATGTCGGCAACCCCCCAGCGTTTCAGCACGGCGAGCGTGCCGCCCGCCAGGAGCGGACCGAGCATGCGCGCGACGTTGAACTGGATCGAGTTCAACGCGATCGCATTGGTCAGATCCTGCTTGCCGACAAGCGAGGGGATCAGCGATTGGTACGCGGGGCCGCCGAACGCCTGCGCGGTGCCTGTAATAAAGGAGAGCAGCAGGATGTGCCATACCTCGACGACCCCGGAGTACACGAGCGCGGCGAGGATGGCGGCGGTCGAGAGCTGTATCCACTGCGATGTCATCAGCGTCAGCCGGCGATCGTAGCGATCGGCGACGACCCCGCCGATGAGCGTGAACAGCATGATCGGAAGCTGCTGCAGGAACGCGTCGAGCCCGAGGTAGAAGGCCGACGCCGTCAGCGAGAGCACCAGCCAGTTCTCGGCGAGGCTCTGCATCCAGGTGCCGATGCTCGAGAAACACGCGCCGAACCAGAGGACGCGGAAGTCGCGGTGGTGCAGGGCGGCGGCAATGCGACGCAGGCCCTTGAGTGGCGCGGGGGCTTCGCTGGGGATGGCGGGATGGGCCTGAGCCAACGGGAATTGCCCGTATCGTAACCGAATTCCGGCTACAGCATGACCCGAATGATGTCCGATCGCGTGATGATGAACGTCTTCTCGGTTTTGAAGTCGCGCACGAGCACCGCGGGGTTCTCCAGTGTGATCATCGTCGACAGCAGGACCACCGGCGTCGAGATGTCGACGAAGGGGAACGCCGGCTGCATGATTTCCTCGACCGCCTTGTGCTTCAGGTGCGGGTCGCGGACGAACTCCTTGTACAGGTGCGTTTCGTTCAGCGACCCGACGACGCGCCCGTCCCGGGTCACGGAGATCTGCGAGAAGTCGTGCTCGCTCATGACCTTCACGGCCGCTTCGACCGGATGCGCGGCCTCGACGGCGTAGAGCTCGCCCGACACGTGTAGCGCGACGAGATCGCGCGCGGTCATGCCCGATACCTCGAGGAATCCCTTCTCGCGCATCCACTCGTCGTTGTACATCTTGGCGAGGTAGCGCGAGCCATGGTCGTGGAAGACCACGACGATCATGTCGTCGCGCGTGAAGCGGTCGGCAAGCTGCAGCAGCCCGGCCATCGCCGCGCCGGCCGAGTTCCCCGCGAAGATCCCCTCCTCGCGAGCCAGGCGGCGCGTCATGATCGCGGCGTCCTTGTCGGTGACCTTCTCGAAGTGATCGATGACGCTGAAGTCGACGTTCTTGGGCAGGAAGTCCTCGCCGATCCCTTCGGTGATGTAGGGGTAGATCTCGTTCTTGTCGAAGATGCCGGTCTCTTTGTACTTCTTGAAGACCGACCCGTACGTGTCGATCCCCCACACGCGAATCGCCGGGTTGCGCTCCTTGAGGTAGCGTCCGATGCCGCTCGCGGTGCCGCCGGTCCCGACGCCCACCACGAGCTGCGTCACCTTTCCGTCGGTCTGCTCCCAGATCTCAGGCGCCGTCCATTCGTAATGGGCCGCCGTATTCGAGAGGTTGTCGTACTGGTTGGCCTTCCAGGCGTTGGGGACCTCGTGCTCGAGCCGCGACGATACGGAATAGTACGACCGCGGGTCCTCGGGATCCACGTCGGTCGGGCAGACGATCACCTCGGCGCCAAACGCCCTGAGCGCGTCGGCCTTCTCCTTCGACTGCTTGTCGGTCGTCGTGAAGATGCACTTGTAGCCCTTCACGACCGCAGCGATCGCCAGGCCCATCCCGGTGTTGCCCGACGTGCCTTCGATGATGGTGCCGCCGGGCTTGAGCTGGCCGCTGCGCTCGGCGTCTTCGATCATCCGCACGGCCATCCGATCCTTGATCGAGTTGCCGGGATTGAAGGTCTCGATCTTGGCGAGGACCGTCGCGTCCGTCACGCCGCTGGTGATGCGGTTGATGCGCACCAGGGGCGTATTGCCGATGGTGTCGAGGATGGTGTTGCTGATCTTCGTGCCGGGATGATTGGCCATGTCTGGTTTGTACCCACGGACTCGCTGGTCTCTTCCTGGATGTGACTCAACCCAGCGCGTCGTTCAATTCCGCGATCAGATCATCCACCGATTCCACGCCGACCGACAGTCGCACGAGACTGTCGCTGATGCCGAGTTGTGCGCGCATGGGAGCGGGCAGCGAGGCGTGCGTCATGACGCCGGGATGCTCGATGAGACTTTCCACGCCGCCGAGACTCTCGGCGAGCGCGAAGAGGTGACAGCGTTCGAGGAAACGGCGGGCGTCTTCGAGTCCGCCGCACAGCTCGGCACTGATGATGCCCCCGAAGCCGCCGTGCATCTGGCGCTTCGCCAGTTGGTGATGCGGATGGTCCGGCAGACCCGGATAGATCACGCGCCCGACCTTCGGATGCTTCTCCAGAAATTGCGCGATGGCGAGCGCGTTGGCGCAGTGGCGCTCCATGCGCAGAGCCAGCGTCTTGATACCGCGCAGCGTCAGGAACGAATCGAAAGGCCCGGGCACGCCGCCCACGGCGTTCTGCAGATAGGCGAGCTTCTCGCGAAGCTCATCTGCGCCGTACCGGATGACTGCCGCGCCACCGATCGCATCCGAATGACCGTTCAGGTACTTGGTCGTCGAGTGCATGACGAGATCGAACCCGTGCTCCAGCGGGGTCTGCAGGTAAGGCGTCGCGAATGTGTTGTCGCAGACGGTCATGATCCCTCGGCTGCGCGCGACCGCCGCGACGGCACTGAGGTCGACGATTTTGAGGAGAGGATTGGTCGGCGTCTCGACCCAGATCATGCGCGTGTCGGGCCGCAGCGCCGCCTCGAGTGCGCCCATGTCTGTGAGGTCGACGAACGACACCTGAAGCCCCGCCGAACGCTTGCGCACGTTCTCGAACAGGCGGTAGCTGCCGCCGTAGAGATCGTTCATGGCGACGATGTGCGAGCCGCTGTCGAGCAGATCCAGAATCGTGGCGGTCGCCGCGAGCCCTGAGGCAAACGCGAAGCCGGCTGCGCCGCGCTCGAGATCCGCGAGGCTGTTCTGAAGCGCGTCACGGGTGGGATTCGCCGTGCGCGAGTATTCGTACCCCTTGTGCACTCCGGGGCTCGATTGCACGTAGGTGGAGGTTGCGTAGATCGGCGGGACGACCGCGCCGGTCAGCGGATCCGGTTTCTGCCCTCCATGAATCACTCGTGTGCCGAATTGGTGTGCCTTCTTGTCGCTCATTCATTCCTACCGGATGCGGCTCGTGCCGTCGGTTGTCGGTTGCGGCCACTATTATGGCCGGATCAAACGACCCTTGAGCCGGTTCCGCTGCGGACGGCGCATTTCCAGAGAGACGGCCGTGGGCCTCATGCCTGGACGGCCCTGGAGGATGCCATGGAGAGCCGGATTCTTCGTTTGATCGTCCCGTGCATCGCCTGCGTGTTGATCAGCATCGCGACGTCGGCGCAGGCTGAGGTCTGCATCACCGTCGACACCACACATGACACGTTCTCGCCAAGCGAGCAGGCGGCCGCTGTGCTCCTGCTGGAGCAGCAGTTCCAGCAGGCGGGCGAGCGCGTCCTGCCAGAGGGGTGTGGATCGCAGTATTCGCTGACGCACGTTCGTCTCGGGAACACGATCATTGTGTCCCTCGACGGTCCGGGAGGCCGGCGGCAAGGGATAGCGCAAGGCATGGACGATCTGCCCGCGCTCTACAACCAGATGGCCCGATCGATCATCACCGGACGCCCGATGGAGGGGTTCAACGTGATCGACCGCACGAACGTCACCGCGTCGCAAGCCAACGCACGGCGCGTGCACACCGACTCGCTATGGTATGCCCGGCTGGGTTATGGGAATCTCTTCGGCAACGAGTCCTATAGCATGCCCGCGCTGGGATTCGGCTACCGCGCCGAGCTCGATGCGTTTGCCATCGACGTGTCGTTTCTCAACTTTCAGTTCAGCGGCAACGACAGCTTTTCGTCACGCGGTGCCGCGACGCACTCGTTGCTGAAGCTCTCGGGGCTGTACTTCCTGAGTCCACGAGCGAATCGCTCTGCCTACTTCGGCGGCGGCCTGAGCTACGGCCATCAGAACTTCGGGGGAGGAGCTTATGACGCCCCGAACGGCTACTACTCATCCGGCTGGGATGGCAGCGGCCTGCAGGGGGAGCTGACGACGGGATACGAGTTCGCGCGCGTCACGACTTTCAGAATGTTCGTGCAGGCTGACGCAGTGCTGCCGTTCTACAAGGCCACTTCCGAGACCTATTCGATCCCGTCGAGGACGAGCACGGCACCGCCGGTGCCGACGATCAGCCGCCGCTATGCGCCTTCGCTGATCGTTTCGATCGGCGTCGGGCGTTAGAGCGTTTTTCAGAACGGTGTAGGCAGTCGGTTCCGCCTTCCGCCTAAGGGGGTTGCATTCGGCCGCGGTTCGATCTAGCATGGCGAAAATAAAGCGAAAGTATGGAGAGCCGCCATGCCTGCAGCTGCCATCGATAGGGATTATCTCGAATCGCTTCTTCGCGATCGCAAGCTCGACCACACGCTGGCCAATGGGGGTCTGACCCCCGTACCGGTACAGGGGTCAGACCCCATCCGCTGGCTGGTGCCGACCGGGATGACCGAGCTCAACGCGCGGCTCGAGGGCGGCCTTCCGCGCGGGCATCTCTCTGAAGTCATCGGCCCGCGGTCGTCAGGACGCCTCGCCATTCTCGTCTCGGCACTGGCGGGTGCGACGTCACGGGGCGAAGCGGTGGCGCTGATCGATCCGCTCGACATGTTCGACCCCGTGACCGCATCGGCCAGCGGAGTGGATTTTCAGCGGATGCTGTGGATTCGCGGCGAATCGTCCAGCTCTGCGCGCGTCAGCCTCTCATCCGAATACGGCACTCTGCAGAAGAGCCTCGACCGCGCTGTCAAGGCACTGAACATCGTCCTGCAGGCAGGTGGCTTTGGGTTGGTGGTGCTCGATCTGGGCGAAGTCGCCGCGCAGACGATCAAGCGGCTGCCCTACACCACGTGGCTGCGCCTGAATCGCGTCATCGAGGGCAGCGAAACGGCGTGCGTCCTGATTGGCAGCGAGCCCATTGCGCGGAGCAGCGGGGGAGTGACGGTGCAGTTGGCGTCGGGCTCTCGGCTTCAGGCGCCCGGCCTGAACGCGCGCGTCATCCGAGCTCGAAAAGTGGAGAGCGATCAGTATGTTCGCGTGCCTTTATCTGCCGCGGCGTGTTGATCGTCCATCGTCGATCGTAGATCGCCGATCGACGACCCTCGTCCAGCTCGCCCGTGATTTTTCGCCGCGCGTCGAGACGCATGGAGACAGCACGGTCACGCTCGACATCAGCGGGCTTGGCAGCCTTATCGGCGAGCCGCGATCGATCGGCGAAGAGCTGCGCCGCGCCGCCGCCGATGCCGGGCTGGGCGTGCACATCGCAATAGCGGCTTCGTCCACGGCGGCGATCCTTCTCGCGCACGCACGCGCCGGACTGACAGTTGTTCCGCCCGGCGGCGAAGCGGCCACGCTTGCGCCACTGCCGCTCGATTTGCTCGACCGACTCTCCACCTCCGCGGCTGCGCCGCTTCGGCAGGACAAGGCCGCCGCACCTGTTGCACCCGCCGCACCTATTGCACCTGTTTCCCCCATCGCACCCGAATTAAAGCGTTGGGGCCTCCGGACGCTCGGCGATCTCGCGTCGCTTCCGTCGGGCGCGCTCTCCGCGCGTCTCGGCCAGACCGGCCTCCGGTGGCAGCGTTGGGCGCGCGGCGAAGAGATGCGGCCGCTGGTTCCGGCCGGCGTGGCGGAGTCGTTCGAGGAATCGCTCGACCTCGAATGGCCGATCGACGGGCTCGAGCCGTTGTCCTTCGTCCTGGCGCGGCTGTTCGAGCCGTTATGCGATCGGCTCGAGCGCGGCGATCGCGGCGCGGTCGTGCTGCGCGTCACGTTGACGCTGGTCACGCTTGGCGAAAACGGGCGCGACCGGCACGAGCGTGTGCTGGAGCTCCCCGCCCCGATGCGCGATGCGCGCGTGCTGCGCACCCTGGCGCTGCTCGATCTCGAGTCGAACCCGCCGCCGGCGGCAATCGATCGCGTCGCCGTTGGTGTCGACGTCGCCGAGGGGCGCGTCCTGCAGTTCGGGTTGTTCGCGCGCGCGCTGCCCACCGACACGCTGGCGACGCTCGTCGCACGGCTAGGCGCGCTCATGGGCAGCGACCACGTCGGCGCGCCCTCGCTGGTCGACACCTATCGTCCAGGCGCCTTCGCGATGGCGGCGTTCGATCCACCGCGCACCTTTACTAATCCCCAATCCCTAATCCCTAATCCCGAGCAAAGGTCGGCGCCGCCAAGCGTCTTGCGGCGCTTCAGGTCGCCGATTCCGGCGCGCGTGGTTGTCGAACAGGGGCGCCCCGTTCGCGTGACCACCGATCGCCGCGGCTGTGCCGGCGGGCGCGTCGAACGCAGCGAAGGACCGTGGCGGTCGTCGGGTGACTGGTGGAAGAACGGGTGGAATTGTGACGAATGGGATGTGCAGTTAAGTGACGGAGCCACCTATCGAATCTCTCAAGCGCATGATCCTGGCGCTTGGTTTATCGATGGAATAGTGGACTGAGCAGAATTGGAAGATTGGTAGATCGGAAGATTGGAAGATTGTTGTTGGATTGAAGAATGAAGATTGCGCGATTAATTTGAGAGATGTGAAGACGTTGCGATGACGAGGTGCATGAATCGACGAATCAACAATCTTCAATCTGGCAACACTCTTTCAATCTTCCAATCTGCCAATCTTCCAATTCTGTAGTGGTCATGTGTTATGTATCTCGAGCTTCATGCATCTTCCGCATTCAGTTTTCTGGAAGCGGCCTCCTTACCTGAAACGCTGATCGCGCAAGCGGCCCGCTACGGGTATCCGGCGATGGCCCTGCTCGATCGCGACGGCGTCTACGGCGCCCCGCGCTTCCATCGCGCGGCGACGGCCGCGGGCATCAAGGCCATCATCGGCGCCGAGTTGACGCTTCACACGACTCCCACGACTCCCACGACTTCCTTGCGTATCCCCGTCCTCGTCGAGTCCGCCGAAGGCTACCGGAACCTCTGCCGCCTCGTCACGCGGATGAAGATGCGCGCGCCGAAAGGTGAAGGCGCCCTGACGCTCGACGAGCTCGACGGGCAGACGCGGGGTCTCATCGCGCTTGCCGGACGCGAGCTGCTCGGGTTTCAGAAATACGGCGTCGGCGGGTTGATCGATCCGCTCGTCGGCGTGTTCGGACGCGGCAGTGTGTATGTTGAAATTCAGCGCCATTTCCTGCGCGACGAAGAGGCGGACAATCGCATGCTCGCCGACATCGCCGGGACGTTTCACGTGCCGATTGTCGCGACCAACGGCGTGCGCTTCGCCGATCCAGCCGAGCGGCCGCTGTACGACGTGCTCACCTGCATTCATCACAAGACGACGCTGGCGCAGGCAGGAAAGACGCTCGCGCGCAATGCCGAGCGTTATCTCAAGCCGCCCGAAGAGATGGCACGGCTGTTCCGCGATCTGCCCGAGGCGCTGGCGTCGACCGAGGCGCTCGGCGAACGGCTCGATTACACGATGGCCGATCTGGGGTATCGGTTTCCCGATTATCCGGTGCCGCCAGGCGAGACGCACACCTCGTTTCTCCGCAAGCTGGCCGATCTCGGCGCTCGCGAGCGGTATCGTCCGTATCACGACCGCGCCAGGGCGCAGATTACGCGCGAGCTCGATCTCATCGAGCGTCTCGATCTCGCCGGCTACTTCCTGATCGTCTGGGACATCGTGAATTTCTGCCGGCACAACGACATCCTTGTACAAGGGCGGGGCTCCGCGGCCAACAGCGCCGTCTGCTACAGCCTCGGCATCACTGCCGTCGATCCCGTGGGCATGGACCTGCTGTTCGAGCGCTTTCTTTCTGAAGAGCGCGGCGAATGGCCCGACATCGACCTCGATCTGCCGAGCGGCGATCGCCGCGAGCGGGTGATCCAGCACGTGTACGAGAAATACGGCCGGCTCGGGGCGGCGATGACGGCCAACGTCATCACCTATCGCGGCAAGAGTGCGGCGCGCGAAGTCGGGAAGACGCTCGGCATCGACGCGACGCAGGTCGATCGCCTGGCGAAGGTGATGAACCAGTTCGAGTTCATCGATCCCGCCGACACGCTGCGCAAGCGGATGGTCGAGGCCGGCTGCGATCTCGATCACCCGACCTTCCGATGGTTTGCCGAGCTGTGGAACCGCATGCAGGACCTGCCGCGACATCTCGGACAGCATTCCGGCGGCATGGTGATCTGCCAGGGGCAGCTCGACAGCGTCGTGCCGCTCGAGAACGCAAGCATGCCCGGGCGCGTCGTCCTGCAATGGGACAAGGACGACTGCTCAGACATGGGGCTCGTCAAAGTCGATCTGCTCGGCCTCGGGATGATGGCCGTACTGCAGGACGCGATCACGCTGGTGAACCACGGCCAATCCCCAGCCCCTAATCCCCATTCCCTGGTCGATTTGGCGCATTTACCGCCCGACGATCCCGCCGTGTACAAGATGTTGCAGGAGGCCGACACCATCGGCGTCTTCCAGGTCGAATCGCGCGCCCAGATGGCGACACTGCCGCGGATGCATCCGGAGCGTTTCTACGATCTCGTCGTGGAAGTCGCCATCATCCGTCCCGGTCCCATCGTCGGCAACATGGTGCATCCCTATTTGAACCGGCGCGCCGGGCGCGAGCCCGTGGCATACGCGCATCCTTCATTGGAGCCGATTCTCGCGCGCACGCTCGGCGTGCCGTTGTTTCAGGAGCAGTTGCTGCGGATGGCGATGGTCACCGCCGGCTTCACCGGCGGACAGGCCGAAGACCTGCGGCGCGCGCTTGGCTTCAAGCGATCTGAGAAGCGCATGAGAGATATCGAGATCAAGCTGCGCGCCGGCATGGCGAACAACGGCATCACGGGGGACGTCGCCGAGCAGATTATTTCGTCGATCTCGGCGTTCGCGCTGTACGGATTTCCTGAATCGCATGCGGCGAGCTTCGCGCTGCTCGCGTACGCCAGCGCGTATTTGAAGGTGCATTTTCCAGCGGCGTTCTACACCGCGCTCCTCAACAACCAGCCGATGGGGTTTTATCACCCCGCGACGCTCGTCAAGGACGCGCAGCGCCGCGGCGTGCGCTTTACCGGCGTCGACGTGCAGCACTCCGACTGGCTGTGCCGGGTGGATACAGACGGAAGCGTCCGGCTGGGGCTGCGGTATGTGTCGGGGCTGCGCGAAGAAGTCGGACGCGCAATTGAAAAAGGTCGCGTGGAGAGCCTGTCTCGCCGAAGCGCGGAGCGCGAAGGCGGATGCCCGAAATGCGGGTGCGACGACGAGACGATGATCGAGACGGTGAAAGCGGGGTCGTTTTTCTGCAATACGTGCTCGCACGACTGGTCCGTGCCCAGGAACCCCACGCACCCCGCGCTCCCGTTTGACGCGCCTCCGCGCTTCACGTCGGTGGACGATCTGGCAACACGCACGGGCATTCGCCGCGAAGAATTGCAGACACTTGCCGACATCGGGGCATTTGCGTCCTTCGGCTACGAGCGCCGCGAGGCGTTATGGCAAGTTGAAAAGGCGATACGCCCTGCTGGTGAGCTCTTTCAGGGTGCTGAAGCCCTGGAAGAACAGTGTCCGCTGCCACCAATGTCTGCGGAAGAGAGATTGGTGGCCGACTATGCCGGTACTCATTTGACGATCGGCCCCCACCCGATGGCCATGCGGCGTTCCGAGCTGGCGATGCGCGGCGTGCTGCGGGCCGTCGATCTGTCGCGCGCGCGCGATGGGCGGCGTATTCGCGTCGCCGGCAGCGTCATTACGCGGCAGCGCCCGGGCACCGCCAAGGGGTTCGTGTTTCTCACACTCGAAGACGAAACCGGCATCGCGAATATCATCGTCCGGCCCGATCTCTTCGACCGCGAGCGATTCAAAATTCTGGACGAGCCCTTCCTGCTCATCGATGGAATCCTGCAGAACCAGGACGGCGTTACGTCCGTCAAAGCCGAACGTTTACACGCGCTTGGCGGGGCCGCGATCGAAATCGACTCGCACGACTTTCATTAATCCGGCGCGAGCGCTGTGATAACCTAGGCGCTTAATTATGAAAACTTCAGCTCTATTACTGCTCGCGGTGTGGATGGCCATGCTCGCGTCGCCGGTGCTCGCACAAACGCCGTCTGCCGATCGCCGAATCGACGTCACCGTGCTCGACGAGCAGGGGCTGGCCGTCGTCGGCGCGCGCGTGACCGCGACATTGCGCGCCGCGAACATCAGCCGGACGGTGTCGAGCGCGAACGAGCGGTTCTCGCTGGCGGGTCTGCTGCCGGGCTCATACACGCTGCGCGTGTCGGCGTCGGGCTTCCAGGTGCAGGACGTGACCGTCGACGTGACGACCGAGATGACGCAGACCGTCGAGGTCCGTCTCAAACCCGCGGGCTACGCAGAGCAGCTCGTCGTGACGGCGACGCGCTCGGAACAGCTCATCACCAACGTGCCGGCCAGCATCAACATCGTCTCCAACGAGCAGATCGAGCGATCTCCCGCGGTCGTCGCGGACGACGTGCTGCGGCAGGTGCCGACGTTCAGCCTCTTCCGGCGAACCAGCAGCCTCGCGGCGAACCCGACGGCGCAGGGCGTTTCGCTGCGCGGCATAGGGCCGAGCGGCGTCAGCCGCACCCTCGTGCTGCTCGACGACGTTCCGTTCAACGATCCGTTCGGCGGCTGGGTCTACTGGACGCGCGTCCCGATGATGAACGCCGAGCGCATCGAGATCATCGACGGCGCCACCTCGAGCCTGTACGGCAACTACGCGATGGGTGGGGTCATCAACATCGTGACGAATCGTCCGACGCCGCGGTCGCTCATCTTCAAGCCGCAGTACGGCAATCGCTCGACGCCGAAGATGGATTTGTTTGCCAGCGACGTGTGGGGCAAGGTCGGCGTCACCTTCGACGCGACCAGCCTGCAGACCGACGGCTACCTCATTGTGGCCGAGGAAGAGCGCGGCGCGATCGACAACGAGGCGAACGTCGGGTACCAGAGCTTCAGCGCGAAAATCGACTACAACCCGAACGATCGCGTCAACCTGTTCGTCCGCGCGGGCGTGTTCGACGAGGACCGCAACAACGGCAAGATCGGCGAGCTCAACGACACGAACTGGAAGTACGGCAACGGCGGCGCGCGGTTGAGGTTTGCCGAAGGCAGCACCGTCGAGGCCCGCATGTTCTTCGACAACGAGGATTTCTTCCAGAATACCTTCGCGGTACCCGCCGCGACGCCGCCGCGCAGCCAGAGCAACCTGTCGCTCGAGAAAACGGTGCCGACCAATGCCTTCGGATCGATGGTGCAATGGTCGCGGCCCTTCCAGTTCGGCTCGCGCTCGCACGTCCTGTCGGCGGGAACAGACTTCCGGTGGATCGACGGCGACAGTGACGAGCTCACCTACGCGGCGCCGACAGGTACGCCGCCGATCATCCATCGCGTTGCAGGAGGGACACAGCGATTCGTGGGTGTGTTCGCGCAGGATCTGATTGAGGTGACGCCGAAGCTCCAGTTGACGCTGAGCGCGCGCGTCGACAGCTGGGATAACTACGACGCCCACAACCTCGAGACGACGATTGCGACGGGTCTGCCGACGGCTGCGAATCGCGAGTCGCTCCCCGACAAGTCGGACACGACCGTCAGCCCGAGACTTGCCGCGCTCTATCGCGCAACCGACCGCGTGTCGGTGTGGGGCAGCTTCAGCAAAGGTTTCCGCGCGCCGACGCTCAAAGAGCTCTACAGCCCGTTCCGCGTCGGCCAGGTGCTGACGCTGGCGAACGAGACCCTCGGTCCCGAGCGGCTGACGGGCGAGGAAGTCGGCGTCAGCGTCGCGGCGACCGAGCGCATCACGGTGCGCGGGACGTTCTTCAACAACCGCGTGAATAATCCGATCGCCAACGTCACCGTGGCGACCAACAACGTGCCCGTGACAGCCGGCTGCGCCGGCGTGCCGACGTGCCGCCAGTTGCAGAACCTCGGCAGCACGAACATCGCGGGATTCCAGACCGACCTGTCGTATCGCGTGAACGGACACTGGGGCTTCTCAGGCTCGTACGTCTACGACATCGCAAAGGTGCACGAGTCGAAGGTCGACGCGGCGGGCAACGATCTGACAGGCAAGTATCTCGCCGAGGTCCCCAAGAACCGCGTGTCGCTGGGCGTGAACTACACCAACCCGCGCTTCCTGAATTTCGCCATCGAGAATCAGTTCGTCGGCCACCAGTACGACGATGACCTCAACACGGCCGCGATCTTCCCGGGCATCCCGGAGAAGCGTGAAGTGGGTCTGCCGAAGTACAACGTGATGAATCTGTCCGTTTCACGCACGGTCAACCGCAATGTCGACGTGTTCTTCGGCGTTCAGAACCTGTTCGATACGCTTTACTACGTAGGCACCAACCCGACGACGATCGGCACGCCGCAGCTGATCAATTTTGGGATTCGGTTGAGCGTAGGCAGGTAAAAAGACGCATATCTCACCGCAAAGACGCCAAGACGCAGGGAGCGGATCTCACGTGGGCGGGTAAATTCAGAGTAAGGAAACAGGAGACTAGGAGCGTAGGAGACTTGTTTTCGAAAAGACTTCTCCTAACCTCCTAATCTCCTGTAAAAACTCTTCATCTCGTTGCGAAACTCTCCCGGACAGCCCTCACGCGATTCCCAATTTCGAACGACGCGTCGAAGAGCGTGCCGACTTGAACGCCTCCAGGCAGCTTGTGGCGGCCTACGGCCGCAAGTGCGGCAGATGCAAGGCATCCGCAATTCGTGCAGTCGGGGTTGCCGCCGAACTGGCACGGCGTAATCGGCTTTTCGAAATTTGCCGACACGCACGCCGTGGTCTTCGCGAAGATGCAGTCGTCAGGCGAGTCGGGAGGCAGGACGTACGCGTCCAGCAGCGCCTCGTGCGCGCGGAGTTTCGGATACTTCGCACGAAACGAGAGGAGGTCGGACACCACCTTCTGGCGATCGGCTTTGGTCAGGCGCTCGGTCGACACTTCGCCGACCTGCGGCGTGTACAGGCTGAACCAGATTTGCGAGACCGCCGGGTTTGCCGACCAGAACTTCGCGAACTCCTCGAGGTAGCCGTCGCGGCGCACCTGCTGGCGCGTCACCGTGCAGTGCACGCGGATGTCGTGCCCCTCGATGTGCTTCAGGATGCGCTCGTAGGTCGCGGGCTTGCGGCGCTCGTCGTGTTCCGGCTGCAATCCATCAATCGACACGACGAGCTGGAGGCGGCGGAGGCCCGCCCACTCGATCGGAATCGGGCGCACGGCGCTCGTGACGAGCTGCGTGTAGATCCCCATATCGGCCATGCGCGGCAGAATCTCGCTGAGCTCGCGGTAGCGCACCAGCGGCTCGCCGCCGACGATGGAGACATGCAGGGGCTTGTGCTTCTCCAGGAGCACGAACATGGCATCGACGAGTTGTTGTCCCTTGAAATCCTGCAGCTCGCGCAGCTTGACGTCGCCGCCAAGGTGGTCGCTGCCATATGCATAACAACCTGGGCACGTCAGCGGGCACTCGCGTGTGATCTCGATCGACAGGTTCGGCTGATACCCGGCCAGTATCCGGCCCCACGCCTTCAGAATCCCTTCCATTCAACTCCTCGTCGCCACCAACCACCAACCACCACCCAACCAGGAATCCCAACTGTACCAGAACGATTGCCTGTCCGGCAGCGGATTGCATTTGCACGGCTTCGGAAGGCTACGGCGGAGCGACCGATGGCGTGCCCGCCGTCGCTTGCGCACGCGGATGGCATAATACGCTTTCGTAGCGCCGGCCATCCTGCCGGCCGGGTCGCACACACATGATTAGACGCCGCCGCTCGAAGCTGCACGGTTGGGGAGTATTCGCCACAGAACGCATTCCGAAAAACAAGCGGATCATCGACTATGCGGGCCAGAAGATCTCGCATCAGGAGAGCCTCACGCGCGAGAACCGCTACATGAAGCGCGGCACGATCTGGTGCTTTCAGATCAACCGCCGCTGGGTGCGCGACGCCGCGGTCGGGGGCAACATCGCGCGGTTCATCAATCATTCCTGCAAGGGCAACTGCTACGTGCAGATCATCGGTGACATCATCTGGATTCGCGCCGCGCGCACGATCCGCAAGGGCGAAGAGCTCACCTACGACTACATGACAGACGGCGAAGGCAAGATCAAGTGCCGGTGCCGGCCGGGCTGTCAGAGACTCTTGTAGAGGGTTCCTAGCCTCCTGTGTCCTGGAGAAACCTCACCGTCTCCGTCCAAATGAAGTCGAGGCTGTTCTTCAGTTGATGCGTGTCGTCGAGCATAAGGAGCGTCGCCTGGCTTTGCTGCCGCGCGAAGCGCTCGACGAGGTTGGGGTCGACGGACTCATCCTGCCGCCCCTGGAAGATCAGCAACGGCACGTTCAGCCGCCGCGTTGCAGGGTGATAGCGCTCGGCATCCTCGTAGAAGTCAAACCGGAGTGTCTCCGGCCGATCCAGCGCGTAGTGGAACACCTCGATGTGGCCGGCGTTCCGCCAGCCCTCGATACCGCCCGGCCTCACCTCGGACCAGCGATCCCATTCGAGCTCGACGGCCGGCGCCAGCAGGATCAGCCGCGAGACGGGATGCTGCGGATCCCCCTGGCGAGCGGCGGCTTCGACCGCCACGAACCCGCCGAGGCTCGACCCGATCAGCACGACGTCGGTGGGCGGCAGCGCGGAGAGCTGCGCGTCGAGCTGCTGCAGCATCCGTGTGACGGTGAGTGTGGAGAACGCCGGCAGATTGAGATCCGGGCACAGAAACGTGACCCCGTGCCCGGCGAACCGCTCCGCAAAGAAGGCCGCCTTCGAGGAGTCCGGTGAGGAGGCAAACCCGTGAAGGTAAACGACGACCACGTGCGCCTGAGAATATAATGGTTCCATGCTGCTCAGACGTCACGCCCCGATTCCGTCTTCGGAAATCACCGACAAAACGGCGTATTTGCGGCGAAGGGAATTCATTCAGGCCGCCGCGTTGACGACTGTCGGAGTGGCTGCCGGCGCACTCGGCACGGACGAGGCCGCCGCGCAATCGTGGCCGCGCGTGAAGATTCCCGGCACGATCGAAAAGTCGGGCTGGGGCAAGGGCGAGAAGCTGAACGAGTATCAGGACATCGCCACCTACAACAATTTCTACGAGTTCGGCACCGAAAAGGGCGATCCGGCGGTCAACGCGCACACCCTCAAGCCGACGCCGTGGAAGGTGAAGATCGAAGGTCTCGTCAACAAGCCCGCGGACTACAACCTCGAAGACATCGTCAAGCCGCAGGCGCTGGAGGAGCGCATCTATCGCCTCCGCTGTGTCGAGCGGTGGTCGATGGTGATCCCGTGGGTCGGGTTTCCGCTTTCGACGCTATTGAAGCGAATCGAGCCGAAGTCGACCGCGAAGTACGTCGAATTCACGACGCTGCTCAACCCGCAGCAGATGCCAGGCCAGCGGCGGCAGGTGCTCGAGTGGCCCTACGTCGAAGGTTTGCGCCTCGACGAAGCGATGCACCCGCTCACGATTCTTGCGGTGGGGCTCTACGGCGAGTACCTGCCGAACCAGAACGGCGCGCCGATCAGGCTGGTCGTCCCCTGGAAGTACGGGTTCAAGAGCATCAAGTCGATCGTGCGCATCCGGTTGACCGATCGCGAGCCGATGAACAGCTGGCAGCTGAGCGCGCCGGACGAGTACGGCTTCTACTCGAACGTCAATCCCGAGCGCGACCATCCGCGATGGTCGCAGGCCCGCGAACGCCGCATCGGCGAGTTCCTGATGCGTCCGACGGTGATCTTCAATGGTTACGGGGATCAGGTGGCGTCCTTGTACACCGGGATGGATCTGAAGAGATACTATTGAAGCTGCTCGTCTTTGCGGCTGCGCTCGTGCCGTTCGCGCACCTGATCTGGCGCGGCTTCCACGGCGACCTCACCGCCGATCCGCTCGTCGAAATCACCAACCAGACCGGTCTCTGGACGCTCCGCTTCATCGTCATCACGCTCGCGGTTACGCCGATTCGCCGCGCGACCGGCGTGAACGCGATTATCCGCTTCAGGCGCATGCTCGGGTTGTTTGCGTTTTTCTACGCCATGCTCCACTTCCTCACGTATCTCGTGGGCGATCGGTTTGCGAGCCTCGATTTTCCGGACGGGTTCGTGGCATGGAGCACGCTCGTCAACCTGCTGGCGTCGATCTGGGAAGATGTCGCCAAGCGGCCGTACATCACTGTCGGGTTCATCGCGTTTGTGTCGATGATTCCGCTGGCGCTGACGTCGACGACGGGATGGATCCGGCGGCTCGGCGGCCGGAACTGGCAGCGGCTGCACCGCCTCATTTACGTGACGGGTATCGCCGGCGTCGTTCATTACTTGTGGCGTGTGAAAGCCGATACGCTGCATCCGCTGATCTACGGGGGCATCGTCGCCGTTCTCCTCGGGTACCGCCTCGCGCTCGCGTTCAGGAAATCGCGATGGCAGCGTCAGCCCCTCCAGGCGGGCGCATAGATAACACACATGCCGACAACCGATCTGACCTGGAGTGCCTCCGAGAGTCTCGCCGGCAAGGTGCGTCAGCGCCTCGCCGACTACCGTCAGCAGCAGGTCGTGCGCCGCATCTGGGATCGCGACCCATCCGTCTGGTCTCGCGCCGACGAGGACCGATGGCTCGGCTGGTTGACGCTGCCGAGGCAGGAGCGAAGCGGCGTCGCCGCGATCGCCCGATTCGCTGACGAAGTCAGGACCGGCGGCATCGACGACGTCGTGCTGCTCGGAATGGGCGGCTCGAGCCTCGCGCCCGAGGTGATGCGCGAGGTCATTGGCGGTGCCGAGGGCTATCCACGGCTGCACGTCGTCGACTCGACCGATCCCGGACAGATCCTTTCGGTGGAACGGGCCATCGATTTTCGACGGACGCTGTTTCTCGTCGCATCGAAATCGGGTACGACCCTCGAAGTGAATATCCTCAAGCAGCACTTTTTCCATCGAGCGGCACAAGCGCTCGGCGCGTCCGATGCCGGGCGTCACTTCGTGTTGACCACGGACCCGGGCTCGAAGCTCGAGCAGGTAGCGAAGCAGGAAGGCTTTCGCGCGATTTTTCCAGGCATCGCGAGCGTCGGCGGGCGCTATTCGGCGCTGTCCAACTTCGGCCTTGTGCCGGCCGCGCTGCTGGGCGCGAATCCAGAACTGCTGCTCGATCGCGCCAGGGAAATGGCGCAGCGTTGTGCGGGCGATGGTCCTGAAAATTCTGCGCTCGAGCTTGGTGTCCTGCTCGGCGAACTTGCGCTGGAGGGGCGCGACAAGCCGACGCTGATTGCGCCGCCCGGCCTCGCCAGCTTCGGCGGATGGCTCGAACAGCTCGTCGCCGAATCGCTCGGCAAACAGGGCAAGGGCATCATCCCGATCGAAGGCGAGATCACGGGACCGCCCGAGGCCTACGGCCGCGACCGCGTGTTCATCCATCTCCGTTCCGCCGACGCGGCAGATCCCGCGTCTGATGCGCTGGCCGACCGGCTCGAACGCGCGGGCCATCCGATGGTGCGCATCGACTGGCCCGATCGGCACGCGCTCGGCGCCGAATTCTATCGCTGGGAATTTGCGACCGCTGTCGCCGGCGCGGTGCTGGGCGTCAACCCGTTCGATCAGCCAGACGTCGAGGCCGCGAAGATCGTCACGCGCCGTCTTGCGGCGGAGTACGAGCAGACCGGCACGCTGGGAGACGACGAGCCGGCGCTGGGGGAGCGGGACATCAAGGGGTTGCTCGATCAGCTGGGTGAAGGCGACTATTTCGCGCTGCTCGCGTTCATCGAGATGAACCGCGCGCATAAGGACGCGCTCGAAGCGATCCGCGCGGTGGTGCGCGATCGCAGACGAGTGGCGACGTCCGTCGGCTTCGGCCCACGGTACCTGCACTCCACCGGCCAGGCGCACAAAGGCGGCCCGAACTCCGGCGTGTTTCTCGTGATCACGTGCGACGACCCCGAGGATTTGCCGGTGCCGGGACAGCGCTACAGCTTTGGCATCATCAAACGGCTTCAGGCGCGCGGCGACTTCGAAGTGCTCGCGTCGCGCGGCCGCCGCGTGCTGCGCGTGCACTTGAAGAACCTCGCCGCCGGGCTTCGCGACTTGCAGGCGATCGTGCAGAAGGTCGCTTAACTGGTACAATCAAATCGACCCCTGCCCCAGCGCGCGGGTATTTCACAAAGGAAGGTGTCCATGCGTCTTAGATTCGCTGCGGCTCTCGTGGGTGTGCTCGGGCTCGGCCTCGGCCCCGCTTCGGCGGAGCCCGCGCCGGCCGGACAGGCCGCGGCGGCCCCCGCGCAACAAGGTCTTCGACAGCCGGATGTCATCTACGTGCCGACGCGCCAAACCGTCGTCGACGCGATGCTGAAAGTGGCGAACGTGAAAGCCGGCGACGTGTTGTACGACCTCGGCTGCGGCGACGGCCGCATTCCCGTGACGGCGGCCAAGCTGGGCGCCCGCGCGGTGTGTATCGACATCGATCCGCGGCGCATCGCCGAAGCCAACGAGAACGTCAAGAAGAACAACGTCGGTGGCCAGGTCAGAGTGCTCAATCAGGATTTGTTCACGACGGACATCAGCGAAGCCACCGTCGTCTCGCTGTACCTGCTGCCGTCGCTCAACCTGAAACTGCGGCCGACGCTCTGGAAGACGCTGAAGCCGGGCACGCGCATCGTCTCGCACGATTTCGACATGGGCGATTGGAGGCCGGAGCAGACGCTGAACGTCGACGGCGCAACGGTGTACTACTGGACGATTACGCCGGACCTGGCGAAGAAAGCGGCGGCGGAGACGAAGTAGGCCACATTCGTAGTGCTGGCCTTTAGGCCAGCCATCAGGGCCTGCTGATTTCGGCAGGCCCTTCTTTTTGCGTGCTGCGTGCCAGCAGCGCCAATCCCAACGCCGCCCAGAACAGATTCCGCGCTGTCCTCACCGTCGCGATCGTCACACCCACCGGTGCGCCAATCCCGAGCACTTCGGCGATCGATCCAGAGCCTGCGTGATCCACTCCCAGACGTAGCGGTACAAACTTGAACGCAATCATGATGAGGCGCTCGACCGTCCCGAGGATGAGCGCCATCAGCAGCGTACGCTCGTTGTGGCCGACGAGCAGGCGCAACAGAAAATAAATCTCGAGGACGGCTGTCACGTGGAAGGCGAACTGCAGCAGCAGAATCTGCCCGATGCGTTCCTTGCGCGTGGCCGCGAAACGGAAAACGCGATCTTCCGCATCGCGCACGGCAGAGTGCTTCAGGAATCGGCTGAGGAACCGGGGCTCGCTCCGAAGCATCCACCACACCGCGATGACGGAGACAATCGCGATGGCGCCGAGTGACAGGGTGATCGTCAGCGCAGCGTTCGTCGGACGGTACCCGAGGAGGAACGCGAGCGTGCCGATCATGATCATGATGGCGACGCTGATGCTGTAGAAAATGTTCTCGAGGACGACGGACGAAAACGCCGCTGACGTCGCGATGTTGCGGCGGATGAGCAGCGCCTTGGTGCCCTCGCTGGCCAGCGGTCCGAGGGGCAGCACGTTGCCGACGGCGTCGCCCGTGACGTAGGCCTTGAAGGCCTGTCCGAACGTGAAGCGCTCGGTGTCTTCGACGCAGAGCGACCACGCCTTCGCGCGCACCGCCATACGGATGGCCGAAAGCGCGAGGACGACGATGAACCCCGCGCCGATTTGCCTGAGCTGCCGGAGAATTTCCTGCGTCCCGGAGGCCTGCAGCGTGTAGATGAAGAGCAGCACCCCGGCAATGGCCGCGACGACGGCGATCGGCCGGATTCTTGCCCTCGACGGCGCTGGAGCGCCCGGTTCCCGCATTGAGTGTGGAAGTGTACTGTACGGAAGGTTGGTGGTTGGTGGTCTGTGGTTGGTGGTTTGTAGTGCGCGGTTGGTGGTCTGTAGTTGTTGGTTCGTGGCAACGATTGCTCGAGACCAACCACGAACCATCAACCACTCACCACCGACTTTTTGTGGTAGTCTTGTAAGGTTAGATCGGTCTCGTAAGACCAGTCCTCACACATTGACGCGGGGTGGAGCAGTCCGGTAGCTCGTTGGGCTCATAACCCAAAGGTCGGGGGTTCAAATCCCCCCCCCGCAACCACCATTACCGACAGCCGTTGCCTCGCGCGGCACGCCAACCGCTGTGAGCATCTCTCCGAGATTTCCAACCACCTGAAGTAGCGCATCACCAGGCGGTATCACGATTCGGTCGATAAAGCCGCGCAGCGTGGTCCGGGCCGACTCGCGCAGTTCCAGGTTCTCGTGCTCCAACGCCGCCGCCAGCTCCCGTATCTTCTGCTCGAACACCGCCGCCATCTTGGGATGAAGCGAGGGTGGAGCCGGCTGCGACGCGGCCGCGGTGACCACGGTCTGTAGTTCGGTGCGTCGCATCTCGTTCTGACGCACTTCGATTTTCCACGCCTCGACGTCTCCGAAGCCGCCGTTCAGGTAACCGAGTATCCGCATCTGACGGTGATCGATCGCTTCGATCTCCCGGCGCGCAGCGGTCAACTTTGCCCGATGTTCCGCCAAAAGCCGGTTCCTCTCCGCGACGTAGATACGAGTGAACTCGTCCAGCCGCTCTTTCGTGAGGAACCGTCCCTGAAGCGCGACGAGCACGCGCCGCTCGACTTCGGTGCGTTTAATTATGCGCGCGTTGGTACAAATGGAGGTGCCTGCGGCGCGGTAGTTGTTGCAGCGAAGCTCGTCCCGCGATTCCGTGGTGAACCCCCCGCCACAGACGTTACATCGTGTCAACTTCGAGAAGAGGAACTTGGGTCGACGGGCCTTGTCGATGCCCGACCGCTGCGCGCGTCTGGTTGCAGCCTGACGCGCCTTCACTTGCTGCCACAGGTCCTCGTCGATAATCCGAAGGTGCGGTACCTCTTTGACCTTCAGCGCGCTTGCTGGGTTCATGACCGCTTTCCCGCGCAAGCCGGTCTGCGGATTCATCCGGTATTCGCGGCGGCCATGCACGAGCCGTCCGATGTAGAGCTCGTTGTTCAGAATCCCGGTGCCGGTCTGCTGGTTTCCATGAATCGTGCTCGGCCGCCACACCCGCCCGCGGGGGCCGGGAATACCCTCGGCGTTCAAGAGCTTCGCAGTTGCCTTCGATGAGAGCCCTGAAGCGTAGAGCCGGAAAATGCGGACCACCACAGTCTCTTGTTTGGTGTTGATCATCAACACCCCTTTGACGATCTCCACCTGGCCGTTGTTGACACGAGTCTGGGAACGGTCGAGCTTGTAGCCAAACGACAGTCCCCCGGCTGAGCGGCCGTCCTCGATGCAGCCGCGCAGCCCACGACGAGTGAAGTACTTGCCCTCCTCCAAGTTCTGTTGACTCACGCCCGCCATGATGGCGACCTTCATGGGGTCCATTTCCCCCATCGTCAACGTAAACCAGCGAACGCGGTGATATTTCAACTCGTCGTAAAGGAGCCCCATCTCGCCTACCTTCCGGGCAAGGCGATTCGGCGTTTCCGTCAGAAGGATGTCGAACGCACCGGCCGCGGCCGCCTGCCTGATTCGACGTAGGCCGGGGCGCTGAAAGATGGTGGCGCCGGACTTCCCCTTGTCTTCATCCACCATGACGATTTTCCAGCCGTCTTGACGTCCAACGTGTTCGCGGAGTTCACGAAGCTGGTCCTCACTCGACTTGTCATTTTGCAGGTCAGTCGAGAAGCGTCCGTAGGTGCAGACACGATTCGTCACGACAGCTCCTTCTGAGTAGACAACCACGTCCGGTGATCCTCGCGTGCCTGCTGAATCGCCAATAGTCCGATCAAGGCATCCGCAATAGCGTCGAGCACGCGCACCGATTCGGCATCGCCGAAATCTGCCGCACTGACGGGGGCCCGTTCGCCGGGCTCTGGCGGTCTGCCTGCTGACCGTGTGGTGCCAATCTTACGCGATGCTTTACGTCTACGGATATTGAGCGCAATCCTCCTCAGCTCGCGATCGGAGCAGTAGCCCGCGAGGAGCGAAAGCGTCTCGGCGGTGACGACGTGGATCATCGACGCCTCATCTCAGGACCGGACCAGTGTCCCGCTTGTCTCGCGCGCCACACGCCGTTCGAGCAATCGTCATCAGGCGACCTGCCGAGCCCGATCCATGTGCAGCGCGACATCCACAGGAATCGGCTGGCGGCACGCGAGGCGCCATCCCAATGCACATCGCCAGCAGCGGCCATACTCGGCCCGCTCGAGGACATCGCCACAACTGAAGCACCGGCCCCGTACATAGGGCACGTCCGGCCGCAACAGGAATGCGGGCAGCGCCGGCGACTTCGTGGCCGCCAGTTGCACCTGGAAGGCGTCTCGACGTGCCTCAACGCCCGCATCACAGCACCGCAGGAGCATCACGATCGTCGACTTGTATGCGACCAGTCGCTGGCGCTGATCCACCGTCAGCCGCGAGCCCGGCTCGACGTGAATACGGCCCTCGTCAGTCAGCCGCATCCTGAAGCCGCAGTGCTCGAGTTCAAGCAGTAGGGGCAGCGCCGGACTGTCAAAGATGTTCCCATCCATTACGTCACCTCGAAGATGTCCGTCGGCTGGTCATCCGCAGCCGGAGCGTCCGCGTCCGGCGGAACCGGGATACTGCCAGGAGTTGCCGACGTGGACGAACCTACGAAAGAAACGAAAGAAGTCTCGTTGCTCGGACTTAATTCGTTTCTTTCGTAGAGCCGGGGCCGGTAGACCCACCGCTCTGACGGCCGGCCCAGCCCGTCTGCCTCGCGGTAAGGGCCGACCACAAGCTCAGCATCTTGCAGGATCTGCAGCGCCTCCGAGAGCGCGTGGCCGGCGATGTTGTTGTGAAACGCATCGCGGGTCATTTCCGAGCGCGTGAGCCCCAAGGCGCCAGCGATCTTCAGCGCGGCGAGCAGCTTGTCCGCCTGCGTGTGGCCGAGCGAATCGCCGAAGATGTACGCCGCCGAATCGAGGCAGTAGCGCCACGTCTCCAGAGCTGCGTGCAGGTGCGGCGCGCGCACCACGGTCGATCCGTCGCCGAGCGCGAACAGACACGCCAGCCGCTGGACTTGGGCTTCCGCACGCGCGGTAATCGATCCGAGCAAGCCGGGTCGACCGGCGGACAACGGACGGTAAACAGCTTCCCAAAGATCGATCGCCGTCCGGTCGTGGACCATTTCGCCGGTCTCGCGCGCTGCCCGCACCAGCTCATGCAATCGGGCGGCGAGCGCATCGAGGTTCACGTTCTTGCCGCCATATGGCAGACAGTGCGCGCGTTTTACGCAGGTCCAGAGAAATCGATTCCCAAATCCGTTGGCACATTCGGTCGCTTGGAGGTACCGCCGCACCTCATGATCGGTGATGCTGCCGACGATCGAGATGTGAGGCCCGGTGGCCTGCAGCGGGCTGTTCCGCGTTAACGTCCGCAGGGTCAGGCCGTCCCAGGCATTCCGGATCACCGGCGACAGCGTGTTGCCGTCGCGCATCATGACCTTGAGGACGCTCGCAAACTCGCCTTCGCTGATAAAAAGACGCTTGTCTGACTCGCCCGCATCCACGATTACGGTCTGGTAGCCCGTAACGCGGCCGCCTTCCTTGATCGGTTGCTGTTCCTCGCGGGCATCGCGCACGCGGGAAATCAGCCCCTCGCCCGTCGACAAGCCCGACGCGTGGCGCTGCGTCACCCACGGCTCATCGACGCTCCCGAAGCATCCCGCGGCCTGCGCCGCTGCAACACCCTTCCGCCCCTTGGCAGTGGCGCCGACCAAGGCGATAAATAAATTCAGGTAATGCGTATCTGCCTCGACCCGGAAATGCGCGGTCCGGCCGATCACGTTCCCGAAGAGCGCGAGCAAGTGCATCAGGATGGCGGCGGGGTCGGCCTCGGTCTTCGGCGCGAGTTCCGTGACAATGTCACCGAAGATGCCGACGTAGGCGGCTCGAGACAGCGGCGCCGGCCATGTCGCGTGCGCCGGGAAGGCCATGGCGATGTCTTCGTCGCCGCCATCACCGCGGGCCCGGTCAATATCATCGCCGGCGAGCCGTTCAGGGTCGTGCCACGGCTCGCCATCCCGCACCGCGACAATGCGTGCCGTGATGAGGCGCTTGCCGTCCACGTCGCCGTGGCGATCGAGGAAATCCGTGACGTCGAAGGCCTCTGGCTCTGTGGTGTCCCACAGCACCGGCCGTGCATCGATCCCGACCGCCGTTAATGCTCGAGCAACGTCGCCGTTGAAGCCGTGGCCGTTCGCCAGGTCGCATCCGCCACACGCGTCGTGGTCGCCGAACAGATAGGCCCGTGCAAATCCCTCCGCCTTCAGACGATCGGAGTACGCGGCCTTCCATTTGTCGCCCATCGTCAGGCCGGCGCCATGCGGTGGGGACACCGCCGGCCATCCCAGATCGAGGAGGCGGCGCGCGTCACGTTCGCCTTCGGCGACGAGGATAGCGTCGGTGTGCTTGGCGTGTCTGAGGGCGATCGCCTCATCAACTCCATAGAGGCCCGGATCGTCACAGCCGGCACCGTAGAACCACGTCTGCTCACCGTCGCGGGAGTGAATCCACCGCATCTTCTCCCGCACCCGATCGACGTCGTATCGAATCTTGCGCGCAAGCACACCATTGGGTTGGGGGTAGTCGAAGAATCGCAGGACACTCGGCTGCGGCCAGCGCGCCGGGCGCGTCGTCTCGCGTGCAGGCGGTTGCGAGGCCCGCGTCGGCGATCCGGCTCTCTGGACGTCACCATTTGTGAGGCCCGCCCGATCCGCCAACCGGGTCAGTGCCCCGGCGAACGTCTCCTGATGGAATTTCTCGACGAAGGTGAACACGTCGCCGCCGATGGTGCAGGGATCGCAGCGCCAGATTTGTTTCTCGATGTTGATCCGGAGCGAGGGATGCGTGTCCTCGTGAAACGGGCAGCGCGTGACGAGCTCGCGGCCTCCGGTGCGGGCGAGTGAGTCACCGGTGAGCGCCGGAATTACCTCTTCCAGGCGGTTCGCGGCACGCACGGCATCCTTGTCCAGCGGCGCGCGTGAACCGCTCATGACGTCGTGCGTCGCTGAATCAGCTCGGCTAACGCGATGGTTGCGCGATCGTGCTGACGTACCGCTTCGCGGAGGGCCTCCACATCTCGCGTGATCGCGTCACGCGCGTCGATGACCATGATCTCGTAGTCGAGGAGGACGTGTTCGGCGCGGAGGATCTGTTCTTCGAGTCGTTGATCGCCGGCGGCGCCGCTCGCGTCGGCAACGCGGCTCATGAGCGCACCCGTGCCGCTCGCGCAGCGTCTCGAGAGCGTTCATGCGACATCTGCTGCTGGTGTCGTGCGTCCCGCTGCCGGTCACGACGCTCGCGATAGGCATCGACGTCCTGTCGGCGAAATAGGCGTACGCCCCGATTGGTTTTGACTGCCGGCAGGTGCCCGTGCCGCTCCAGCCAGCGTACGTAATCGGGAGACCTTTCGATGTCGAGCGCTACCTCACCGGTCAGGAGGTACCCGTTGGCGAGCGGCTCGACGTGATCGTGTGGTTTCATGGTTCCGTGAGACCTGATACGAGCACGTTAGGCGAGAGGGAATCTGAAGTCGATTTAAGTCCCTTAAATCCCCATAGGGATTTTGGGGATGTCGGTCGAATGCGAGGATTCAGTTCTGCGGGAAGTCGCGGCTCGTCACTCGAGCATGGCCGGCGACGTACGACAGACCGTCAGCGATGCGCTGAAGGGCATCCTGATTGCGAATGGGCCGACCGTCGAGGACTTTCCGGATGGTTTTCTTGTCGGAGCCGCCCAGTTTCGCCAATCGCGTAACCGTCAATCGTCCGCGCAGAGTCATCTGTGTCGCCAGCCAGTGGGCCCGTTGCTTGAGAGGCCCGGTGGGCCGCAGCGGGAGCGGAAAAATCGGTTCTTCTTCTGGTGGGCGAGTGTCAGGCGCCTCTCGGGACCGAAGCGGTTGGCGGGAAGTGGATTCGATGCGGGATGCCTCAGCCGCGTATTCCCCACATAGGATTGCGGAGGCAGACGCCAATCGATCGATCCACCAGGAGCGACGCCTCTCGTCATTCGGCGAAGATTGTTGGCTCCGCTCGTCCAGAAGATTGATCCATGCTTGGATTTGTTGGTGCTGTGTTGCAGAGGGAGGCAGCGCGTTGACCCCGACAGCCGCTGTCAACGCCAATGCCCTCCATTCACGCTGGAGATCATGTCTCTCCGTTTGCGGTCCGCCGCTGACAACCCACGTGCCCGCGGCGCCGACTTCTTCTCTATCAGCCGCGGCCCCACGGGCCGTACGACATGTTGCTGACGTGACGGTGTCTGACGTCACCGGGTCGGCGACTGTGCTCAGTGCGTGTTGCCCCTGCTGTTCGGAGTCAGCGTCGTCGTAGGTTGCGTGCAGGTCTCCTCGAGGATCGCGCTCGGATAAACTTAGAAAGCGCACCTCGAGCTCACGCCAGAAGGTTGAAGATGCCAACGCGTTCCTCGTCGATGCCCTGAGAAGCGAGAACCGTTTGTTGATGCACGTGACGTGCTCTCCTCCTGAATTCAATCACGACGGGCTTCCCGCTTTCCAATGGTAAATCCAGCGACGTAGTCGGCGATAGCCTCTCGGGCGGAAACGGCGGCTGCGGTGCATCCCATGCCGGACACTGGTGCGGAAACGCCGGCAACGGGTACCAACTTCGACGTCAGCGTGCGCGCTGGCCGCGCGTGCGATCACCGGAGTACCTTCCGCACCAACCTGGCGTCGACCGGCCCTCCAGCATCAACACGGTCCGGACTCGGTCAATCACCCGATACCGAAACGGCCACGCCGGGGAACGGACGACAACGAACCTACGAAAGAAACGAAAGAAGTCTCGTTGCTCCGACTTAATTCGTTTCTTTCGTAGGTTCGTTGTCGTCACGCGCACGGCGTGCGCCTCACTACAGCCGTGCCACCACCACCAACACCAAGACACCACCGCCACCTCCTAGATGACCCAGCCCACCCACTCGAGCACTACCGTCCCCCGATCCGACATCGCACGCCTGTTTCTTCATAAATCCCCCGGACGATGTGATAGAACGATCAATGTTTGCGCGCAGCAATCCGCTTGGGTAACGGCGATCGGGACGGAGAACAGGCGATATGACCGGTGCGAAATTCGAGCAGTTTACTCAGAAGGTGGCGACGCATCGCGCCACCTGCGGCGCGGATCTGGCGGTCATCGAGCGGACCATTCGCCCCCATGAGTCCGCGACGGTCGCCCTGTCCTGCGCGACCTGCGGCGCGGTGTTCCGCGCCACACTGACGCCGGGGGAGCTGGTGGCAGCCGGCGATCGCGCGGACATCGAGCGGCTGTTTGATCAGTTGACACGTCGCGCGATCAACTGATGGCGGTATGAGTCTCAACGAAGGCCGGGGGCCCGGTGCCGGTAATCAGAGACGGTACGGCCGATGGGTGGTGCACTAGCCCAGCGGGGCAAACGCAAATCGGATTGCGACGCGGCGGATCGACACAAGACGGGTAGCGTTTCCGATAAACCCGGTGCGAGAGCGACGTCAGCGCCACCACCGCAACGACGCTTCCAGTAACGGTCGGCGCCCCGCGATGGGGCCCCCCTCATGCAGCATGGTTGCCTTCATTTCAGAGATCACCCCGCCACCGGGGGTATGTGTTCCCGCCAGGGAACACGTCCCAGAATCCTCGAAAAGTCCAGGAAAAGCTCGAACCGTCCACGGTCGAGATGGCTCGAAGACGAGGACCCGGTTCGCGGATCCGAGAGGTACAGCGGACCGGCCGGCGGGTCGCCCGGTGATCGAGTTCGCTACCGGCAGGGCGGGGTGGGTGTGAGGTGGGGGGGGCGATGGTCGTTCTTACTCGCGCGTCTTCGTTGCTACCGCTTGTAACGCGACGGATCAAAGCGTGTTCGCTCAACAGTTCCACCTTGGGGCAAAAGTCAGGGATGATCGCTGCATGTTGGGTGGGCACCTTCCTTACATCCCCATTCTGATCTTCCTCGCGGTGCTGCTCGGGTTCGCGTGGTGGATGGATAAGCACAACATCCGTTAGTAATGCCACGGTTGCGCGAACCCGATAGCCCATCGAGCTATGTAGCCGGGCTCTTCCGTGCTCTGCGCCGAGCTCCAGGTGTCAGGAACGGTCGACTGCTGCCAAGCGGGCCTTGGTGTGTTCCGCCTTGGCTGCCGAGCTTTCCACTTTGCTCGGCGGGATCCTGTGCTATACACTCAGCGTTGAACCCGGCGATGATGCTCGGCTGACCCTGAACATCACAGGTTCGTTGTAGTGGCCCTGTTCGGCCAGAAGGAGGGCACGATGCCCACAGACGTAATTAGGACCAATTCCGACATGACAGACCTCTCCGACCTGCAGCCTCTCGCGAAGCGGATAAATGCCGCGAGCGACGAGCTCAACCAGGCGCTGCAGACCATCCAAGACAAACTCAACGCACTCGCTATCGGCGTCGAAGTGTGGCTCGACGATCCGATCAGTGAAAGCGCATGGCGCCAGATCCGCGACCGCGACAACGAGCCGCTGACTCGCGAATATGACGCCGACGAGTTGGGCTACGGCCGGCTCGGCGACGGCTGGGCGTTACTCACGCGACGGCGGCGGTTCGTCGAGGAGCCGGATGCATTCGGCCACCTCGCACAGATCGCCTACGACGACACCGGGGAGACGAAGCCCCTATTGCGCGCGGCGCGCGCGGTCCGGATCAAGGCAGTTGACCGGATTCCCGACCTAATCGAGAAGCTTCAGCGCGCAGCGCAGGAAGCTGTCGAGAGCGTCGAGCGCGCGAAGCGGATCGCCGAATCACTGAAGTAACCATCAGGCGAAGCCGACTCATCGCCGGGTTCGGCTCTGCATCGCCGGTCAGCGCGCGGTTTCAACATGCGTGTGCCCATCGACGCCGTTCAGCAAACCCCAGCCCACAGCAAGGGCCGCGCTCGGCAGTTTCATTGCGCGAGGTGCCATCGACTAACGCGGTGAGAGCAGGTCGGGCCTGATGGCGATGACGAAGACCGACACAGTTCAGGAGACGCAGTGAAGGACGCGGTGGTCTGGCTCGCGGTCGTGGTTGCGGAATTGATTGTTGGCAAGTTCGTTTCCAGCGAACTCGCCCTGAGCGTGCTGCCCGGTCTAGCCGCCTACGCCTTCTGGGACAAGGTTGGCCCATTCCTGCTGTCGTGGAAGTGGGCGGTAGGTCTTGGATACCTCGTGTTTGTTGGTGGCGTTTTCTTAGTGTCTGCGAAATACCGGCAATCCCACCCGGACCCGTTGACGCAGATTCACACCGACATGGAGAAAGGTTTCGACAACCTCCAACAGCGACTGGACCGCCAGCCACCCGCCAGCCCGCAAGAGATTGAAGTGAAGCCGAATGCCGCAACGCCGCCGCTGGCTCCACCCGTTGCGCCGCCTGCATCAACACCGTTGCCACAGCTACGGCCAGAGCCAGAGCGGAGTCAGCCCACCATTCAACCAGAGCGGACGCCGCCCTCGACGCAGCCAGAGCGTACTCAGCAAAAATTGTTGGCCTCCATCGATTGCATGGTCACCCCGCTGCCCAAGCGGATTCCGCCAGAGCCTGCCGGTCTGTACGGGGTGGCGTTGTTTGATAACCCGTATGCCCCGCTCGGTCGGTATTGGACGGCGAATGCCGATGGCGGAGATACCGATTGGGGGTATCACGGAAAGTCCGCGTTGATGAGTTATCGTTGCGAGGTGATCAACGAGAGCAGCGAACCGCTCACTGCTTTAGTGCTTTCGCTGGAGACAGTCTTTCGCGAGGTGCTCATGGACACGAGTGGCGGCTTTCGATCCGGCGAGGTCAAATCAACTCGCGTGTTCGATGTCCGACTGCCCTCCATTCTCCGTCCCAATGGCGATAAGTTCGTCTTCTACATTTGGAACCACAGTGAATTCATCGTGGTATCGCAGTTCAAGACGGTCGGCGCGGCGAGTCTGCTGACCGACAAGCCCCAAACATACCGACTCGTCGAGTGCGTCATGGCGGGTGCGGTGGACATGGCGTTCAACCCCTTTAGTTTTTAGTCCAACGCCTCACCCCGTTGGCCGGGGGGTGGGTGCCGGGGTGATCAGGTTGCTACCCCCACTGGGGGCACATCGCTGGCGGAAATACTAGCGACGACGTTGAGTGCTGCGCCAGGCGCAGTGTGCCTGCTTGAAACCCACACAGCCCCACCCCATCTGCGACGACCGCACTTGACATGATGTAGAAACATATTTATACATGTCCTATGTCACCGAAGGAACTGACGGCGTTCCGCGTTGAAGCGGACATCATGGAGGGCCTGCGACGCGTGAAAGCCCGCGACGGGGTGCCGCTCTCGGTCCAGGTCGATCGCGCGTTGCGAGCGTGGCTGGAAGAGAAGGGCGTCACTGTGAAGAAGGCGTCGAAGGCGAACAGGCGCGCTCCCAAGACAGCGACGCGTCGGAGAAGAGCGTGAAGGTCGCCGTCTATGCGCGCGTCAGCACGCACGAACAGACCGCCGAGAATCAACTGCTCGAGCTGCGTCGATATGTGGCCGCGCGAGGGTGGAGCGCCATCGAGTACGTCGACCAGGGCGTGTCGGGCGCGAAAGATCGACGGCCTGCGCTCGACCAACTTGTCGCCGATGTGCGACGCCATCGAGTGCAGGGTGTCGTGTGTTGGCGTCTGGATCGTCTCGGCCGCAACCTGCGGCATCTCGTACTGCTTCTCGATGAATGGCAGTCGCGCGGGGTGGCGTTCGTCACGCTCGGCGAGGGCATCGACACGAGCACGGCTGCCGGCCGGCTCGTTGCTGGCGTCCTCGGCTCGATCGCCGAGTTCGAGCGCGCGCGCATTCAGGAGCGCATCATGGCGGGCCTCGCGCGCGCCCGCGCCCAAGGCATACGGCTCGGGCGCCGCCGTGGCAGTGCCGTGCGCCGGCTCGATGAGTGTGAGGGCCTGTCGCACGCGCAGGCCGCCGCACGGCTCGATGTGTCGATCGCCACCATCAAACGGTGGCGGCGCGCGGCAAGGGTGGGGTCAGAAAGGTCCTCGTCGGTCGCGTAATTTCGCCGCCCTTTTCGGGCCGGTCCGGGACTGAACGACGCCGGGTCAGAAACAACTGATTTTGCCGATCGTCGTCGCGGTGTCGCCGCAAAACCAATCAGTGCGTATAGAGGGTGACGACACCAGCGTGCACGGCAGACGTGGGAAGCAAAAAGTAGGAAGTGCAAAGTCAGTGCGCTAGACTGATTGGGCCAGCCATCGCCTCATGTAGGAGCCTCGTCATGCGATTGCCCGATCGGCGCGCCGCGGTCTCCATTCTCGCGACCCTCCTCGCCACAGCCGTTCTCGCCGCTCAGGATCCTCCGGCCCCAACCCCGTTCCGCAGCGACGTGAACTACGTCCGCGTCGACATGTACCCGACGATCCGCGGGCAGGCGGTCACCGACCTGCAGCAGTTGGAGATCGAGCTGCTGGAAAACGGTGTACCGCAGACGATCGATCGCTTCGAGCGCGTCGTCGTGCAGAGCATCCGATCGCAGGAAGTCCGGCGGGAACCGGCAACGGTGGCCGAGATGCGCGAAGCGGCTCAGGATGTGCGGTCGCGGGTCTTCGTGCTGTTTCTCGATCCGAGGAACGTCAATAGCAACTCGTCAGTCAACGTTGGCGGGGCGCTCTCGAAGGCGCTCAGTCGCATCGTCGGCGGCGACGATCTGATTGCTGTGATGGTGCCTGGGATGGCGATGAAGGATCTGACATTCTCGAGGCGAACCGAGGGGCTCGATGAGCTGCTGTCGCGGCGCTGGGGCGAGCGCGACCTTCTCACGTTCACCGATCCCGTCGAGGACGAGTACGCCACTTGCTATCCCGGCATCCCTCCCGAATACACCGGGCGGAACCCTGAGTCGGGGTACCCACAGGACCCGAGAGATCCCACGTCCTGGGTCGCACGCGATCGTGGCGTCGCACAGGAGATGATCCTGCGGCGCCGTGAGGTCCAGGCGCTCGACGCCCTGGAGGCACTCGTGCGCCACCTCCGAACCGTGCGCGAGGAGCGCAAGGCCGTGATCACGATCTCGAATGGCTGGCGCCTGTTTGGGCCGAGCGACTCGCTCGGTCGGGCCATCGCCGGCCAGCAGCAACCGGCGGTACCTCCTGTCGGCGTCGATCCGCGTACGGGCAGGCTAAGACCGGAGGAGCCCGCTGGCCGATGGGTGGCGACGGATCGATGCGAGCATGACCGGCTCACGCTGAGCAAACTCGATAACCGGCAGCGGTTCACCTCAATACTGAACGAGGCAAATCGCGCGAACACATCGTTCTATCCAGTGGATCCGCGGGGTCTCACGGTGTTTGACGAGAACATCGTGCCGGACGCCAATGTGGGCAAAGGGCGTTCCTACAAGCTCTTCAATCCGACAATCGACATCCAAGAAGACGCTGAACGGCTTCGCGCCCGCAACGATTCGCTGCGGACGATGGCCGACGTCACCGACGGCATCGCGGTCGTCCAGACGAACGAGATCGATGCGGCGTTGAGGCGCATAGCCGACGACCTGAGCTCTTACTATCTGATCGGCTACTCCTCGAGCGAGAAGCTGGACGGTAGGTTCCATCGGATCACCGTCCGGATCAAGCGGCCCGGCGTCAACGTGCGTGCCCGGCGAGGGTTCCTCGCGGCCAATGCCGAGGCCGTCACAGCCACGGCGGCGGCAGTCGTACCTCCAGCCGAAGTAGCGGAACGTCGTGCGATGGCAGACGCCTTAAACGCACTCGGCGCCTACACTCGCGAGCGTGCCGTCCGGTTGCACGGGGCCGCCGCCAAAACACCTGGGGGTACCGCGTCCATCTGGGCGACGGTGGAAGTCCCTCGCACGTCTCCTGATGGCGACGATTGGAGCAAAGGCGGGCGCGCCACTGCGACTATCACCGCAGCGGGCGGGCGGACGCTGGCGACGAAAGAATTGACGATCGAGCCCGGTACCTATGCCGTGCGGTTCGTCATGGAGCCGACGGCGGCTTTCGGGCCTGGCGACTACCAGATTCAGATCCGCGCCACGGCGTCGAGCGCCGGGATCCCGGCGTCGGAAGTGACACGTCTCTCTATCCCCGCTTCGTCTGCGGCGGTGGGGACGCAGTTCAGCCGACGCGGGCCGACCACCGGAAATAGGGAGGCGCCCACTGCGGATCTCCGCTTCCGTCGCACAGAGCGCCTGATCGTGCATCTACCCGCGGCCTCCTCCGATCCCATCGCCGCGCGGCTACTGGATCGGATGGGCAACCCACTGGCTGTGCCGGTGACCACGGCGAGCCGGGAGGAGGCTGACGGCTCGCGCTGGCACACGGCCGAGGTCGCGCTCGCGCCCGTCGCCGCGGGCGACTACATCGTCGAGACGACGATAGGCGCGGAGCGATCGCTGATCGCGTTTCGAGTGCTGCCGTGATGTCGTGGGTAGTCGAGATGCGGCGCTGCGCGCTTCCGACATATGCCTGATGCGAGAACCCCAGGCATTACAACACGGCAAGCCCGTTTCTGTGGTCGGATTCGGATCAGACGACGCCTATAGCCTGATCAGAGTACACATCGATCGCAGGGTCCACGAGTCTGCATTGCGTCAGAGATGCGTCAGCGCGGAACCACGGTGATCAACGTCTCGCGCGCGACGGTCTGAGAATTAGCACCAGATAACTGCGTCTCGACGCGCACCAGATAGACGCCAGGTGTCAGGTCTTCCAATGCAAACTGCGCGAAAATGGTGGCAGGGTTCGACTGTGTGCTGACGGCCGACTCCTTCGCATTAAACACCTCTTCGCCACGCTCGCCGATGACTCGAACCGTCACGCCGATCTCCTGCGGCTGGCGCGATGTCCCGTTCGCATACGCCTCGGCAAACACCGCGAGCGTATCGCCGACGGGAAACTCGCGCCGGCTCGTCGCCGCACCCGGCAGCCGAGTCGCCACCGTCGCATCGACCTCGGCGGTTGGTGTTTGTTGGGCCGAGACCGAAGTGACGAGCAGGCCGCTCAACGCCAGGGAATCCTTGCCGAAGTCGGGCACTGTCAAATCGTAGAACACTGAACCGCTCTGACCACCCGTGCTCTCCCGCACGCCGAAGCGGAGCTGATACCGGCCCGGCGCCAGCATGATCCGTTGGTTGAGCCTGATACCGTGCGATTTCACGCGAGCGGCGGTGTCGGGTTTCAGCGCCAGATCGATCTCTTTACGAACGCCGCTGCCGGCTTTGCCTCGATCGTTCACGTCGTAGAACGAAAGTTCGAGCCTGCCCGGCGGAGACAGCGGAAGGCCATCGCCGTCGATTTCAATCGCGAGCGCGACAGACGATTCTTTGTCCGAGTGCCTAAACGGCGCGGCGTGTACCGACAGGCCGAGGCCGCTCTGCTGAAGAGGGCCCCCGAGGACATCTCTGAGTGCCGTCGACGTCTTGTCTGAATTGGGTCGTCTCGCGTCGCGCGCGACCCGCTCCGCCTCCCGTTTCTTCAGCTCTTCTGCCGTCGCTTGGCGCTGCGATGCATATCCGCGTCGGGCCGTAATCTTGACGCCCGGCCGCTTTACGCGCACGTCGATCGAATGAAACTTGCCGTCCTGCCGATGCGGTGGCGACGCGTATGCGAGGACGTAATACTGACTGTTGCGCTGCACAATCCGATCGAACGCGGATGCAAACGAGTTGGTATTGAGTGAAGCAAAGCCGCCGGTTTCTTCCGCCAGCACGCGCAGACTGTCCTGCGACCGCTGCAGTTCTTCGCGAATGGCGTCTTGCGTGGCGCCCATCGGCATCCCTGGACCGCTCATCTGCATGAAGTCCGTCCCGACGCCATCGAGCATTCGCGGGTCGATCGTGTAGAAATTGACATTGGCGCGCGCGGCGGCGTTGAGTGTGTCCTGTGTCGCGCGGAGCACGTCAGACACGCTTCGCATACCGAACGGATCCGTCAACTGATAGTTGAGCCCTTCGCTGAACATGACGACGGACTTGCGGCGGCCACTCAATGAGGCCAATGATTCTGCGAGGGTTCTGACCGTATCGAAGACGGTGATAACACGCTGCGCGCGCCCGAAGTCTTGGATGTCGACGCTCGCCGGACTACCGTACACATTGCCGAGCGTGCGCGAACGCGCGTCCTGCATGCCAGCGGCGAGCTGCTCTGCCTTGCTAGCTTCCAACTTGGCGTTAGCCGGATCGGTTTCGATCGTCAACCGATCGGCATAGTATTTTTCGGCCGCCTCCATGGCGCTCGACTGCACACCGCGGCCCATGAATTTGTCGATCGAGGCCACGAGCAACTGCGGGTCGCTCGTGAAGTCCTGTGACGCATCGACGCGCCCACTCGTGTACATCACCGCCCCGATGTCACCTGCGCCGAAATACGAATCGATGAACTCACGCGCGGCCGATCGGACCGTCTCGATACGTATCGGGTTGATGTTCATATCGTCGAGCACGACGACGTAGAGGCGCCCGCTGGCCGGTTGCCGGTTCGATCTGACATCAGGTGATACCGGCCCATCGACGCCTGCGAACTGCGCAGACGCCGTCAGTGGAATGTCGATCTGGGAGAATGAGACGATTTGCTGCGGCTGTCCGTCTTCCAACACCTCGAAGTCGGCTGCCGTGAGACCAGCGACCGCCTCACCCTGCTCGTCGAGCACGGTGGCATCGATTTCAACAACGTTCACCTCGGTGCGAAAACGTGGTTGAGCGGTCTGACCCTCAGACCGAACGACGAGCAACGCTGCGACACCCATCGAGAGGAAAAGGCGTCGGGTCATGTTCTTCTCCGGGACGCTGGCGCCATGATTGTATGTCGAAACGCTGAGAGCACGAACTGTGACTTTTTGCCGGCCGACGTCAGCACAAGAGTGGTCACCTTAGAGTGACTTGTCTCGAGGTACTGGCAGGCAGCAACATTTGGGAGACGCCACCCTTCCTCTGAGCGAGGGTGCGTAATTCGATGTGTAAGCGGGTCTCCTCATCGGTAGCTCCTGGCTCTATCCGACAATGAAATACGTGGCAGACGACGTGATACCTCTCACGGCTACGCGAGGCCAGTGCTTCAAATTCGGTTTGACTACCTCAGCTTACAGAGTTCCTGACGGCGCGTGCTGCTCGAAGACCAAATCCGCGGGCGTCGTGACGACAAATGTAATTGTGTTGTCTGCTTCGCATCACCTATCAGCGATAGTTCGCTCGTGCCATTGGTACACGGCTTGCCATCGTTCTGACGATGCTCAAATGTTGGTCATTTCTCTTTGTGCTGATCGCCGTGCCAGTTCAAGTGGCGGCCCAGTCGGCCTTTGGCGAGGTTCTCGGACTCGGCTTGCGGGACGCGTGTTGGCACGCGCGCCTTAACGATGTGATTTTTGTCGGTCGCCCGCTCGTTGCCAGCGGTCCAGGCGAATCGCGCCTCCTCACAGCAGAGGTGGAATCCACGTTCCGAGGCATCCACACGAAGACGATCCAACTGTCGTGGCGGGGTGATCGCACCCTCGATGCTGGGCAGTCGTATGTCATGTATGGCAACAACGCCGCCGGCGGTGCACTCGTGGAACTCCAGCACTTTGTACCCGTGACGGACCTGAGCGCGCAGCGGGCGATACAGCTTTTCACCTCGGCCATGCCGCAGCCGGGCTACGTGACGGTGATGGGCGTCGCTGAGGTTGGAAATCATCCGGCGCGGCCTCCATCCTTGCCCCTAACGGGTCTGAGAATCCGGCTTCAGGTAGGCGATTACGCAAAAGACCTTTTCACGGAAAAGGCCGGACTGTTCAGCGCCTCAGGCATTCCGCCCGGTCGCCTCGAGCTCACGCCGACATTGCCTGCAGGGCTGAAGGTCTTTGACAGCAAGTTCCTTACGTATACGGCATCAGCCGACGAATGTGTGCTCCTGAGTTTTTTCGTCGTGTCCAGCACTGGATCGCGATAACGTGAAGCTTGGAGACGACTCGCACGGCATCGGCTGGGTTAGCGACCGGGGCGCATCCGCAGGGTATTTTGTCGTCCAGTTGGCGACTTGACTCGGACGCATTACGCCCTGTGGCGGCGGCGTGGCGGGACCTTGGCGCGCGGCGGCCTTCCCTTGATTACCGTTCCACGTCCTCGCTCCATGCTTTTTTCAGCAACGCGGATTTCCATTCAGATGCGCGCGCCTCGACAAGCTCGGGCTGCTTGATCAGTTCGGTGCGCCGGAAGTCGTCCGCTTCCATGAGTCGCAGATCGACGCCGATCGACAGATAAACGGCCACGCACCGGAGCGTGCGCGCGCCCTTGCGGACGCACCATAAGTCGATGTTTCGATGTGGATGTGGCAGCTCGTCGACGCTGTCAGACAGATGCTTCAAGAGCGCCGATTGCGCGTCTGGGTGCCATTCCCGCATCGCCTCGGCTTTCCGCGGCGACTGCTCGTGCGCCGCGCGGCACAGCTCGAGAAACTGACTGACAGGCGCGAGGCGCGCGAAGGCCGGATTGGCACGGAGCTGCGCGTAGATCGGCTTGAGCCACGCATACGGATCCACGCTGATGTGCGTCATACAGGATCGATCTAAACGAATAACTCTACTCGCGGCGTCCTGGGCGTTCGACCCAATGCGCTAAAGACCGGAATGGAATCCGTAAAGGCACTTGACCGTTCCGACAAACGTGTGAAGCATCCGATCCCACACTCTGTTGCAGGCACGGTCCACGACAATCCGCGCCTGACGACGACAAATACTCGCGCCCCCGACAGTACTAAAGGTGTTCATACGGCTCTATTTCCTCCGCAGCGCAACGAAGGCACCGGTATCTTCTACAAGAGGGGTCGTAATCGTCCGCATCACGGTTATCGATCAATTCCCAGTCGTGATCGTCACGGATGTCAAGCGCCGCGCAGCGTGGACAGGCTCGATACATCGAGCAGGCATCCTCTTGTACAAACGCGCCCCATTCATGTGCGACCCGTCGCCGTTGCGGCCCAAATCGCCTGCAGGCGCACGTCTGCATGCAATCGGCCGGGGCCTTGTATTGCCATGGACCGCGGTGGTGTCCGAAGACGCATTTAACGGTGCCAATCAACGTGTGAAGCATCAGGAGTAATGTGGACGAGACGAGCGCGGCTTCATGCCACCAACCTCCGGTGAAAATACCGCAGAAATCGGTCGGGACCCACAGGAATGAGATCGACGTACTACGGGCAGATGTAATTACCGTGCGGCGATGGTGACGTATAAGGGTCCACGCTGTATCCGTCATACAGCTCGGTGTGCCCGACACGCCTTAACGACGGCTTCCATCCAACGATGTACGGCCTCGTTCGACTCAATCGACGCCGCGCCAATAACTCACCTCCGGCGCTGCCGTTCCCGAGATCAGTACGCGCACGTTATCGCATCCGCCCGGTTGTCCGTCATTGTCAGGCCCAACTTTGCTCGGATTGCTGCCGCATGTCGCATCATTGAGGTCGGTCTCAAACAGGTCGCCGCGCAGGCGCAGTTCGTCCGTTACGTCCTTGTCCGGTAACACGACTTTGCCGTATTTCGTCGGGCCGGTCGACACGATAAACGTCGAGGCGCTCACGGCGTTGAGAAACATCTTCCGCGATGACGTCATCGACCCGTGATGGCCGGCGATCAGGATGTCGGCGCTGAGTTCACTGGTACAGCATGTCAACAGCTCGCCCTCGATCGACGTTGGCGTGGGCGGGATGCTCGGGCTTTTTCGTCCGCCCGCTTCAGCATCGCCCATGAGCAGGACACGCGTCGCACCGAGATCGAGTCGAACGACAAGCGTATTGGCGTTGACGCTCGAACGCGGCGCCGCATCGGCGTGCAGCATCGTCATCGACGCGCTCTGCCCCAAAGGCACCGGGACGCCGGTTTCGAGTCGACTGCCGTATTGAAGAGCGATCGTCTCGGCTGGCAGCGACTGCCCATAACACGTTGCGCCCGGAAATGTGACGCTTCCCGAACCGCCGTCGTGCGTCACGGTGTGGTAGGCCACCCCCGCTTCGTCATTGATCGCCTTCAGGAACGCACGATACCCACAGATCGGATTCAGGCGTCCCGATTCCCACACGTGACGAACCTGATACGCCGGAAACAGATCCGGCACAAGCTCGACGTGGTCCTTATGCGGATGACTCAGCATCAGGTGATCGATGGTCGTCAGCGACGGCGCAACCGCTTTCATATAGGCGAACATCCTATTGCTTGCGCCACGCGCCGTATCGTCATTGGAGCCGGCGTCGTAGACGAGCGTGAAGTCCTGCCCGCGCACGAGGACTGCGAGCCCGGTACCTACATCGACGACGTCGATGGTAAACGACGCCGTGGCGGTCGGCGGGATTGGACTGCCAGACGATACGAGGTGGGTCCAGCGCTTGCTGACGAAGCCTTCGACGTTCGACGAGAGCCGGACGCGATACCAATTCGGCACCTCGCCGAGTAGCTCGGCCTGATCGCCAGGACGCAGACTCCCGACTTGATTGGATTGCGAGGAGGCCGTTTCGCGAACCACCACGCGCGTGGTGACAGCGTTGGTCGGCGTCACGGTGTCAGCGCGTGCTCCCGCCACGGAATACAGAAGCATCGCGAGAGCGGCGGTCAGAATCTGACAGCGTTTCGCGTCGCGCATTCTGTGCGCGCCATCTTAGCGTAGATCGACGGGACAACAGTCAGTCCAGCGATTGGTCGTCACTTGGCAACTACTCGCGACTGATCGCTAGTCTGGCGGCTCGAACGGTTTGAAGTCGTTCGTCCACCAGGGGTACGTAAAACCCTTAAACCAATCGAACTGCGGCGTGGGATAACGTCCCATCCATGTCTTGTTCGTAATCAGACGGTAATACGTGGCATAGGTGTCGAAGATACGGTTCACCGCCTTGTAAATGTCCGCAAGCGACACGTCATGCGTCTCGACGTTCGTCCTGTGGGCAACGAAGGCATGAGCGAAGTTGACGACCTTCGTGTTGACGTTCTTCAGGTTGATACGTGCTCGATGCACGCTGTCCTTTGAAATGCAGTCCGTGTCACACGGCTGCTTCGGAAAGCGACACATTGCGCCGGGAAGTCCGTCGAAGTCGTCATCCGGTATGCCATGTTCGTGCAAGAACTGTTGCGAATAGAGCGTCGTCCAGCGCTTGCGCGTCAAGACAACTTCGGAGAATCGTTCCAGTTCGTCAAGAAAGTTCATCAGCGTCAGATAGCCCTTGCCGTGCTCCATCTCCTTCCGGATGGCAATCGCGTGCTCGTTCCAGAAGTTGTGGTGCATCCATTCCAGAATGTGACTAGCATCCGTCTGTAGCGGCCCGTTCGCTTTGAACAATCGCTGCATGTTTTCCCATGTATAGCGGCTTCGATAGAGATTGAACGAGGATTTCTCCGTCTGCTTGAGCCAGGTCGTCCAGCGCTCGATGAGTTGGTCGTGCGTCAGCTTCTTCGGATTGGACAGTCGCGCCATGTCGCGCCGCAGCCTATCAACGGGAAGAGTGGCATCGCAAGCGTTCCGATACTGTGCTACGCGATCAGCAGGCAAACGCCCACTGAAGACACTCACGGAAAAGGTCGAGTTGCATTCACGACGCCTTGTTTTCCGCGCAGGCCTGCTGCTCGCGTAACTTCTTGACAAGCTCCGCCCACGGATGCACGGCATTGGAATCGGCAGGGGTGAAGTCGTTGTGCTCCTCCGAGAAATCAGCGACATCGGACGTTGACGCCCAGCCGTTGTGCGGCGACACGACCTTCCCGGCGTAACCAAGCCGAATGAGCACGCGTCGGAACAGGAATAATCTCCATTTGTCGAACAGGCGCCGGAATTCGGCGTTGTCCGCCGTCGGGAGTATGCCCCCATGCAGAACGGCATTCCTCAGCAGCCGGGTAGTCTCTTTCGTCGTGTAGTGTTTCGGGACCTGCCAACCGAGGTGTTTCCGGCCGGCGCCGATCAAGCCCGCGAAGTCGAGCGCCATCACCCGGTCCACTGGCTGACCAGACTCGATCAGGCAGTTGCGGCCGAAAAATTCGATCGCCATGACAAGAGAGGCGAATTTTTGCTCAAGAAACGGCGCGTCCTCAAGCGAGGCGCAGTAGCTGGCGAGCGTGTCCCAGGGCGCGTGCGCCTGCTTCATCCGTCTGTACTCCGCAAACGCCTCCGAAAACAGACGCCGCAGGTCAGAGTCGGCCACGATTTCCCTGTACCGATAGCGCGAAGTGACGGGCTGCGGGACAACCCGGCGGACGATGGCGCCCTCCTTATCAAGGAGATCGAGCATTGCGACGCTCACGCCCGTGCCGGCGGCGAAGGTGCAGAGAGCGGCCACATCCGCGCTGAAACCCAGCAGATCGTCGTCGGATTCGCCGTCAAGCATATCGAACGCGATCTCGACCAGCGAGGTCGAATGCAGGAGGCCGGCTCTCACCATCTGCAGGAGCTGCGGCCGGTCCGCGCGCTGGCGGAACGTGATGGTACGGCCGCCGGCGTCCACGCTCAGCGGGGTGTCGATGGTCGTCCAACCTCCGTCAGAGGTCACGGGGTCGCCACAACTCAAGTCAAAGTTGTTCAGCAAAGCGACCACGGACCGCACGGGTCGGTCATCTCTGCAGTAGATGCGCGCCGGGCCGTTAATGGGCGAGATAAGGATGCAAATGCCGCCGTCCGCGGAGCGGCTTGGCTTTCGGATACAAATCTGGGCGCACTCGATACGAAAAGCGCCGGACTCGAACACACCCTCAATCACGAGGTCGCGCCCGAAATCGGGCGAAATGATGTCTGCCGGCGCATGGAAGGCAATGATGGCCTGACTGCCTGGGGGCAACAAGAACTCGGCGGGGCCGGAAAATGTCTCGTTTCCCAACCTGAAGGATGCCGTTCCTCGATGCGGCGGCACACGGGCCATCGCGCGGTACGATTGCAGGAGATCGAAGGTCGTTGAATCGGGGGCCATGACTCTGACTCTCGTCGGCTTACTGGAACCCGGTCAGTGGATGTTGAATCATTGTAGGGGATCGCAGGCACGACTTGATCCGATTGCCATGCTGCGCCTCAACACACGGCCGCGCATCACGCTCGGATCTGCACGCCAGCGGCTAAACTTGCTTGAGATCGTTGCGTCGACGAGTGGGAACGTTAAGGTTTTGTCGGCTTTGCGACTGTCGAAGGTTCAGCGGGTTTCGGGGCGCCGGTCGGCGCCTTTACTCCACTCGCGGGCGTCGCCGGGTTTTCCGTCGCCGAGTCGAACCGCTTAATGACATCTTCTGTGATGTCTAAGGTCGGATGGATGAGGAATGTGGCAGCCTCCCCGGCATTGAAAACAACCTGCAGCCCCTTTTCCTTGATTATCGCATCGATGATCGGTCCGACCTTCCTCTGAAGCTCTCGAAGTAACCGCTGTTGTGCGTCCTGAATCTCTCTGTTCGCGTCCTGCTTCAGCCGTTCGACCGCGACATTCAACCGGCCAACCTCCTTCTGTGTCTCTGCGCGTCCCGCCGGGTTCTGCGATACGCCGCCCTGTTGCAACTTCTGCTGAGCCGATTCGAGCGCCTTCGTCTTCTCCTGCAGTTCCGCTGTTCTCTGCTGGATCAATGCCTGCAACTTCAAGACGGACGCCTTCCCCTCGGTCGATTCTGCCGCTACGCGTTGGAAATCAACGAACGCGAATCTGACCGGAACCAATGTGGGCGCACCCACCGTTGGCTGCTGTGCAAAAATCGGAAGGGTAAGAGTCCACATGCCACATGCCGCGATGACAATCGATCTCATGACTACTCCCGACATCCCCGGACATTGATGAGTTGGATCTACTCGTACCTGAGAGCCACCACGGGATCGACGTGCGTCGCCCCTCGTGCGGACAGATATGTCGCTACCGAGCTCACCGCCATAAGCACCAGCGCCGTCGCGCCGAAGGTGGCTGGGTCGTGCGGAGACACCTCGAAGAGCAGCGACGTCATGACGCGGCTCAACCCGTATGCGGCCATGAGTCCGACAACCACGCCTACGAGCGCCACGCCGATGCCTTGGCGTACGACCATTCCGCGAACGTCACCGGGCTGAGCGCCCAGTGCCAACCGCACACCGATTTCGTTCGTCCGCTGGCTCACGATGTACCGGGTCACGCCGTGGAGACCAATCACGCCGAGCACGAGCGCGACACCCGCGGCGATGCCCAAGAGCGTCATCGTAAAGGACATCTGAGCCAGAGACGAGGCGACAATCTGCTCCATCGACCGCACCGTCGTCAGCGGCACGGATGGATCGACGTTGACGAGGGCGGCGCGTACCGGTAGCGCGAGCGATGTTGGTGGGCCGGTAGTTCGGACGACCACGTACATCACGTCGAGAGGAACCGATGCGACGGCGCGGAGGGGCAGGTATGCCGTTGGCCGCACGTCTTCGCGCAAGCCGAACTCTCTGACATCACCTACGACACCCACGATCTCGAGGGTCCTTCCATTAATTGAAACGCGCTCGCCCACGGCGCGACTGATGAGAAATTCGCGCATGAAGGTCTCATTCACCCAGATGACAGACCGATCCTGCTCAGAGTCGGCGCGCTCTGGTGCGCGCCCGTCGACGAGCGGCATCCGCAGTGCTTCAAAGTAGCCGGCTGTGATGGCTTTGTACCTCGCGATAGGTCTGACCTCATTCGCCACCTGCGGACGAGAAAGGATTCTGACGCCAGAACCGCTCATGAGGTCCGCCTCGAACGGCAGGACATTCGTGGCGCCGACCGACGCAACGCCCGGCAGTCTGGCAACCTCATCGAGCACTCGGTGATAGAACGTGACCGCACGTGCGCGATCTTGTTGAGCGCCAAGGCTGACTCCGGCTGTAAGTACCCCGTCCACCTTCAGTCCGGGATCGACCCCGTACAGCCGTGCGCCGCTCTTTAGCATGAGACCGCAGCCGACCAGCAGCACGAGCGCCATCGCGACCTGTCCCACGATCAGCAACTGCCGGACGCGGCGCCGCTCGCGTCCCGGCGTACTGCCTCGGACTGCATCGAGGGGCAGCGCAACAAATGCCTGGCGAGGCAGCCGCACCATCGGCAATGTGCCCAGTACGACACCTGCCAACAGGATGAGGCCTGCAGTGAACACCAACACGGTGCCGTCCACGCTCACCTCGTGCAGGCGCGGCAGCGCGGCTGGGCCATGCGCGACCAGTAGCCGGATTCCTGTCCAGGCGATCAACAAGCCCGTGATTCCTCCCGCCAGTACGAGCACGAAGCTCTCGGCCAGAAACGCACGCGCAATGCGCGCGCGGCTGGCGCCCAAGGCAGACCTCACTGCGAGCTCGCGCCGGCGAGATTCGACCAGAACGAGAAATAGATTCGCGACGTTTGCGCCGGCAATGAGCAGCACAAGGCCCACAGATGCGAAAAGGATCCACAGCACCTTTGATATGTCGCCGATCACCCTGTCTCGCAATGGCTCAACCGTCACCGACCATCGCCAGCCGTCGAGGAGCTTTTGGGGCATCCCGAATCGTTCGGGGATGCGGCGCTGCAGCGAATCCATCTCCTGTCGCGCTGCTTCAAGCGTGGTGCCCGGTGCCAGCCTTGCCAAAGTGCTGGTACCGAAATCGCCGAAGATGCCTTTTGGATCCAGCCATAGAGGTGTTAACAGGCGCGTTTCAGGATCTGGAAATACAAATGTCGGCGGCATGACACCGACGATCTCCACCTGCTGCCCATCGAGTTCGACTCGCTGGCCGACAACATCCGCATCGCCGCCCAAGCGTGATTGCCAGAAGGCATAGGTCACAATGGTGACGAGCGCGGCACCCTTTTGCGCGTCGGAACCGTAGAACGGCCGGCCAACTTCCGGGCGAACCGCCAACACATTGAAGAGTTCGGGCGTCGCTGACAGGACACGAACCCGCTCAGGGCGGCCACTGCCGGTTAGGTTCCGGTCTTGCGTCTTGAAGCCGGCCATCCGCGTCAGCATCCGTGCGTTCTCGCGGTAATACGCGATAAGGCCTGTCGAGCTCTGCAGTTCCGCCTGCGTGAGACCCGGCGCGTGATGTCCGACGGCAACGATGCGATCGGCGTCAGGATACGGCAGCGGGCGGAGCAGCACTGCGTTCACGACCGTAAAGATCGCAACGGTGGCTCCGACGCCGAGTGCAAGCGTGAGTACGGCGACGGCGGCGAAACCAGGATTCCGGGCCAAGGTCCGTACGGCATATCGCAGATCGCTCTGCAGATCGTCCCACCACATCTGGCGTCGCGACTCGTAAAAGCGTTCCTGGGTTTGCGCGAGATTGCCAAAGGCGCGGCGCGCCTCAATTCGGGCCTCTTCAGGTTGTAGCCCCTCGGCGATGAGGCGATCGGTCTCGAGGTCGATGTGTGCCCGCGTCTCAGCGTTGAAGTCCTCGTCAGTACGCCGCCCGTGCCACGACATGTTTACACCTTCTCGGGTCCGAGGATTCTTGCGATAGCGGAGGCCAAACGTCGCCATTGCCGTGTCTCTGATACCAACTGCTTCCTGCCAGCTTTCGTGAGCGTGTAAAAACGTGCTCTGCGATTGTTATCTGAGGTCCCCCAATCGGCACTAATCCAGCCCTTCGCCTCAAGTCGCTGAAGAGCGGGGTAGAGTGAGCCGTGGTCTACGAGCAAGGTGTCTTCTGATTGTTGCTGGATGGCGCGCGCGATGCCCTGGCCGTGTTGAGAACCGAAGAGAAGAGTGCGAAGAATTAGTAAATCAAGCGTGCCTTGGAGGAGAGCAATTCGGTCCTGTTCGTCGTTTCGGGTAGGCATTCGACATGAGTATCAGTTCGGCTGTGAGGGATGTCAAGGGGAGGCGCCCAGTGGGCTACTCGAACAGCTCGTGCTCTCAAGAGTGAGAACGCATTAGATCACTCTTGACGACCCTGCCAGCCGCAATCTGTCATAGGCTAGCCCGGATGCAATGCACCCAGACCTGACGTGGGAGTCGTTCGTGGCCGGCCTCGCAGGTCATTACGCGCCGCGCAGCCGTCAGAGCGATTGCGTGCTCTGGCGCACGAAGCCCAACCGTGAGATGGTCTGCCGCGAGCGTGAAATCCGTACGGCCAACTATGTCGGGCTTGAGATGCACGTCGAGCACAACGACCAGGTCTATCTCACCGAGCTGCACCGAGAACGTGTCGCCTTCTCTCGGCGTGTGGCTGAGATCTGATGCCAGCGGACTAGACTCTCGCCATGGCAGACGAGCAGCACCTTGCGCTTCTCCTTAAAGACGTGACCGAGTGGAACGAGTGGACGGCCTCGAATCCAGACATCCACGCAGACCTGAGCAAGGCGGACCTGGCTGGCGCGGACCTGGCTCTCGCGAACCTGGCCGGTGCGAATCTGAGCGATGCCAAGCTGTTCGGCGCGAACCTCACCAGTGCGGAGCTGACCGGCGCGAACTTGGCCGGCGCGGACTTGTCAGGCGCGGACTTGTTAGGCGCGGACTTGTCGGGCGCGAACTTGTCAGGCGCGGACTTGTCAGGCGCGAACTTGGCCGACGTGGGCCTAAGGTACGCGAATCTGAGCAACGCGGACCTGAGCGGCGCGGAGTTGGCCGGCGTGGAATTAGCCGGCGCGGACCTGACGGGGGCGAGTCTGAGCAGCGTGGACCTGGCCCTCGTGGACCTGAGCAACGCGAAATTGATCAACGCGGACCTGAGCGGCGCGAATCTGAGGGACGCGAATCTGAGCAACGCCGACCTGAGCGGCGCGGCCCTACATGAGACGATTTTCGCAAGTGTAGATTTGAGCAAAGCCTATGGGCTCGGCCTCTGCGATCATGTAGGACCAAGCATCATTGACCATCGCACACTGCTCAAATCGGGCGCGTCTTTGCCTCTCCAGTTTCTGCGCGGCTGTGGTCTGCCTGACCGGCTGATCGATTACCTGCCATCCTTGCTGGAGCATGGGCCGATTCAGTTCTATTCGTGCTTTATCTCCTACTCCACAGCCGATCAAGACTTCGCGGATCGCTTGTACGCGGACCTGCAAAACAAGGGGGTCCGCTGCTGGTTTGCTCCGCACGATATGCTCGGTGGCAAGCGGATTCATGACCAGATCGACGAAGCCATCAGGGTCTATGACCGACTGCTCTTGATCTTGTCTCGGGAGAGCATGAGCAGCCCTTGGGTCAGCACGGAAATCTCAAAGGCCCGTCAGAAGGAAATGACGTTGCGACGTAATGTGTTGTTTCCAATTACGCTTGTGCCGTTTGAAGCCATTCGAGAGTGGCAGCAGTTTGACGCCGATGTTGGCGACGACTCTGCCAAGCGAATCCGCGAATACTTCGTGCCTGACTTCACCGACTGGAAAAATCATGACGCCTATCAGCGCTCATTTGAGCACCTACTGAAATCGCTGATGAGCCAGGACTAGAAATCAAGCATTTCGACCGGCGAGCTCGGTCCGAGCCTTCTTCACAGTTGACATGCGACGTGTGTCGCATTAACATGCGACTGTTGTCGCACTTGGAGAACCGTTGATGATTAAGGCTGCGCGCGACGCGCTTCCGCGACGGGAGCGTGAAATCATGAACGCTCTGTTCGCACTGGGCAATCGTGCCACTGCGGAAGAAATCAGAGCGCGGCTGGTAGATCCACCAACCGGCTCGTCGGTTCGCGTGATGCTCGCCCGCCTCGAGAAGAAGGGGCATCTGCGTCACTCCGACGATGGCGTCCGCTACGTCTACTCGGCAACGGAATCTCCAGACAAGGCGAAAAGAACAGCGCTACAGCGGTACGTGCAGACCTTCTTCGGTGGATCTCTCGCGCAGATGGTGATGTCGCTCGTTCGCCAGGGGTCATGGACCAAGGAGGAGCTCGCGGAGCTCGCGGACGAAATTCAACGAGCGCGGAAGGAGAAGAGCCCATGATGTCCTTCGCTGTGCTGGCGATCGTGAAAGCGACCCTTGTGTGTGGAGCGGCGTTCGTTCTCTCGCGCTTATGCCGGCGCAGGCGGGCGTCGATTCGACACTTGCTATTTGTGCTCGCCTTCACGGCTCTGATCGCCATTCCCATCGCAGGCCTAGTGTTGCCGACCGTGGCGGTCGCGGTACCCGTTACTGCGATGGCGCCAGTATCCGAAACACCAAACTTCGATTCGACCGTCCTGACGAAACCAAACGCAGAGCCTTCCCACTCGAGCCTTCCCTTCGTCTCTCGCGATGTGGCATCGATCCGGTCACTGACGATCCTTCAAATAGTTGCCGCAGGCTGGTTTCTCGGCTTTCTGTTCTTCCTAATACCGATCATCGCCGGTCTCTGGCAGGTGCGGCGTCTGCGCCACAGTGCACTGCCGTGGATCGATGGACAGGCGCTGGTGGACGCGCTCGCGCCGACAGTGGGCGTATACCGTTCGATTGACGCCTTAGTACATGCGGGCCTGACCGGCCCGGTAACCTGTGGCGTGCTGAAAACTGTGATCATCTTGCCGGCGAGCGCTCAACGATGGGATGAAACGGCGCTCAGATGTGCGGTCACGCACGAACTCGAACACGTGGCACGCTGGGACTTCTTGACGCAGTGCCTGTCGAGGATGGTCTGTGCTGCGTACTGGTTCCATCCGTTGGTCTGGATCGCGTGGCGACGATTGCGACTGGAAGCAGAGCGGGCCTGTGACGACGCCGTATTGCGCGCGGACGATGCGACCGATTATGCCGCCTTGCTCGTTTCCATCGCGCGGCAAGAACCGAGTGGTGCGCGGCAGCCTCTTCTCGCAATGGCGGGTCGCGGCGATCTCGCTGCGCGTGTGGCGGCGGTGCTAGACAACGACCAATCGCGTGGTCGTGTCAGCCGCCGTTGGGCAAGCACTTTGATCGTAGCAGCGGCTATTGCGATTATCAGCGTCGCCCCGATCACGGTCGCGCGCGCCTTGCCGCAGGCAAGAGACGCCGCGGGTCCATTAGTGGCGTCCGAAACGGCGTTTCTCAAGCGCTACCCGTCAGCGCTCATCAGGCAGGTCGACGGGCGGATGATCGCCACCAACGTCAGCTTGCGTCAACTGTTGACCTTCGCGTTCGGGGTCAACGAGATCGAGAAAGCGCCGTGGTGGGTCGAAGATCGCTTCGACGTCACTGCAAACGCGCCCTCCGACATCACGCCGCAAGGCTCCAAACTGCTACAGGCGCTCCTGGGCGAGCGATTTCAACTGGTCGCACATCGAGGGTCGAAAGAAGTGCCGATCTATGCGCTTGTTGTCGCGCGGCCTGATGGCAGGCTTGGCCCGCAGATTACACGGTCGCAACTGGATTGTGGCTCAGCGCGGCCGACGTGCGGCATGTCTAGTGCTCATGGTCGACTAACGGGTCGCGGCGTCACGATCGCGCAGATCGAGAAGCATCTTGCGGCGCAGGTGGGTATGTCGCGTTTGTTCGACCGCCAGGTAGTTGACCGCACAGGCCTCACTGATCGGTTCGACTTCACCTTGCAATGGACACCCGACGCCGTCCCGAATCTGTTGGTGCAGTCTGACCCGCCCCAATATCGACCGTTTACTTCCCATCTCGAGTCGAACGCCCCAAGATTTCTTGCGGCGTTACAGGAACAGCTCGGTCTCAAGCTCGATTCTCAGCTTGCGACCAGACCCGTACTGATCATTGACAGGATCGAACGGCCTATCGAGAACTAGGGCGGTGCATCTCATTCCGGCGGTGGCTGTTAGGCCCATAACCGCCGCAGGGATGACGATTCAGAAAGACTGAGGTTCTACCGCCCAAACCGTGCCGTGCGATCGGCTGGGACGTTGTGCTGGGCGAAGAAGCCGCCTGCCGAGGGGCCCCCGAGTCGCGGTGCGGAAGAAAAGGGGGCGCTCCGTCAGCGCGGCTCGGTGTAGTGCCTCAGTTTGAGATTCCGGCAGTCACACCAGTGCCGAGTGAAGTGTCGGTCCAAGCCCCAACCAGATAGCGACCAAGCTGGAAACCACGAACACAATGATGAAGATGAGGACGTGAAAAGCGATTCTCCGTGGCGTTGTCTTCATGGTCCCGCAGTTTTATTGAAGCAGAGCCAAACTGACCCACCACCCGCGCGTGTAGGCAGAAGGGTCGTCGGCAGACAAGGCGGAGGACCGGCTTGCAGGGAAGCGTCATGACTCGGCACCGCCGCCGATCTCCATTGTAGGGTCGGGCCGTTAAACTGCGAAGTATGGGAAGGCAAACAAACCCGCCCAAGGTGCGCGAAGTGCTACGATTTACATAAAGGTCCGTCGTGTTTTTCAGTTTTGCCCTCACGTTGAGCCTCGCGGCTTTTCAGGCAGCCGCTTGTCAGCCCGGTCAGGTTCTTGAGGTTGCTCGCGGTCGTGATTACATCCTCGACATCTGCGGCATCGGCGTAGTGGCCCTGAGAGGCGTCGAGCCACCCTTGGGTGTGGCGAATGGTTTCTTCTCTCTCGGCCCGACCCCCCCTGGCGCTGAGCCCAACCTTGTCACCTCCGGTGAAGTGCTCGGAAACAAGGACCTCGGCCCACAGGGTATCGACTTCTTACGAGGCCTGTTAGCGGGCAAACGCGTCACCATCATCGAAGATGGATGGCGAATCGGTGATCCTCCTGGCCGTCGCTACGCGTACGCGTTCTTACCTGACAAGACGCACGTCAATGCGGAGTTGATCAAGCGTGGGTTCGGGTACGCTGATCGCCAAGGGTCCCACCCACGTCGTGATGAGTTTTTGGCACTCGAAACAGCGGCACGTCGCAGTAAGGTGGGCGTTTGGGGATCGTAGTCGAGGGGATACCGTGGGCAGGATGTCCATGTCCTTCACCGAGTCCCTGATCATGTGGGTCATCCGACTCCGCGTCGTTCTGCTGCTCCTCGCCACATGCCTGAACATTGAGCTGTTTCCTGTCCGTCTCGCATACTGACCAGTTCTGCTGTTTCCTCGGCCTGCTTGTGGGGAGTTGCTGATGAAGAGACGGGAGCTCTTGTGCAATTTAGGGGCGGTTGGGGCGTTGACCGGCGTGGGGTGTTTGCTGGACCCGGTGGATGCCGCTGGGCAGTCGTTCCCCGCAGCTTCAGGCCGCTCGACCACAGATAGTCTCGCCAGGCGGCTGGCCGCATCGGTCCAGAAGCACCAAGTGCCGGGCGCGAGTGCCGCTGTGTTCAGCGCCGGCCAGTGGGAAGTCGCGGCCGCCGGCGTGACCAATGTCACCACCGGCGTTGACGTCACTGCCGAGACCGTAATGCACATTGGCTCGATCACTAAGGTGCTGAATGCGACCCTTGTGATGCAGTTGGTCGATGAAGGCCGGGTTGAGCTGGGGGCGCCGCTCAAGCGATACGTCCCAGACTTTCACGTCGCTAGTCGCGATGCCACAGAACGGATTACGGTCGAGATGCTCCTGAACCACACCTGCGGCATCGATGGGGAGTACTTTTCCGACGCCGGACCTGACGCAGAACGGATCGAGGACGTCATCCCTCGCATCGCGCGACAGGGTCAGATCCACGCGCCCGGCGCCGAACTGTCGTACTGCAACGCTGGTGCGGTGCTGGCGGGCTATCTGGCTCAGCGACTCCTCGGAAAGAGCTGGTATACCCTCATCGAGGAACGAATCTTCGAGCCGCTCGAGCTGCAGCACTCAGTCGTGCAGCCGGCGGACGCGTTGCTCCACCGTGCCGCAATTGGGCATTTTCTCAGCAAGGACGACACGAACACCCGAAGCTCCATGGCGTTTCTGAATCCGAGCTTCGCGCCAGCCGGCGCTACGGCCATGCTCACGGCGAAAGACCTCGCGACCTTCGCGCTGGCTCACGTGAACGATGGAGTCGGCACTAACGGGTATCGTCTATTGTCGGCAGCCAGTACTCGCCGAATGCGGCGCCAGACGGCCACGTGGCGCGGCGTCGGAGGTGGCGGCTTCGGACTGGGTTGGATGACCATCGACAAGGGCATTGTCGGCCATGACGGCGGCGGGCCGGGCATCGCGTCGTGGCTGTATGTCGATCCGGCGGCGAAGACGGTTGCCGCGGTCCTCACGAACGCGGCGCACGGCGGGTCAGTACTGGACGAAATCACCGCGCCGTTGTACGAGGCATCGGGTGCCAAGCCGTTGGGGGCCGATTATGACGATCTCGAAAAGCACGCCACAGACACTCGGCTTGACCCGCGCCCGTACGTCGGCCAATACGAGTCTGTCGCGCAGGTGTTTCGGGTGATCCCGCATGAAGAGGGCATCGCGCTCCGGGTGCGCGGGAAGTTACGCTTCTATGACACCGACACACTGGAGGAGTCGCCGCCGGTTCCGCTGCGCCCAATCCGCGACGGTCACTTCACGACTGGGCAGCGTTTCGTCACGTTCCTCAATCCAAGCACCGACGGCCGGATGCAGCACCTCGCCTCTCGCAGACGCCTGTACAAACGGAGCGGGTGAGAGCGGCCTCATTCTTTCGTATCGGCGGGCGTCAGCCTTGGGGAGTCGACCCCGTGAAGCGATTGCGCCCGCTCAGGCCGCAATCCACGAAACTCCCGACTCCAACTCATAAGAAATCGAGGGTGTCATGGAAACTCATGCGATCAATTTCCGGGACAAATTCGCGCGATTCTCCGAGCACTGGTCGCCAAAAATCGTCGCTCAGATGAACGACTACCACTTCAAGCTCGTCAAGTTCAAGGGTGAGTTCGTTTGGCACAGCCACCATGACACCGACGAAGTCTTCATCGTAATAGACGGCGCGATGACGATCCACTTCAGAGACCAAGACGTTGTCGTGCGAAGCGGAGAGATGCTCGTTGTGCCGAAAGGTGTCGAACACAAGACCTCAGCCGAGGCCGAATGCAAGGCGCTATTGGTCGAATTGGCCGGTACAATAAATACTGGTGATGTTCGTGGCGAGAAGACGGCACCGGCCGATACGTGGGTTTAGAAGTGCGTGAGTATCCGCTCGAGCTGGCGAATATGCAGCAGATCGTGGCCTGCATACAGCTTGATCATATGCTCGACGGATTCCTCACCACGCTCGACATGCACGCTTACCCGCTGGAGATCTGCGCGAGAGGCTCGCTCCACCAGCCGCACGTTTGCGCGTCGGACCACTGCAAAAAGGGCCAACGCTTCCTTCCAATCTGACTCGCTATAGCGAAGCCGCGACGCCCACAAATCCTGGTCATAGCCCATGAGCTGCGGCCGGTCGTGTGCCAGCACCATTCGCAGACGGAAGCTGAAGACGAGCTCAGAGTCGGCGAGATGCTGGACGACCTCGCCCATGGACCACTTACCTGCCGACTCAGGTTGCCCAATCTGATCCGGCGATGCCTTCCCAAGCAGGCTTTCCACATGCTCTGGGGTAGAGCGTAGGACATCAGTCGCCCTCGTGTCGCCGAGCAAACCCAGAATGGCCGCTACGTACGCGGCGGCGTGTTCCGGCGCAGATGAAGCAGGATTGCTAAAGACAGACATCGAATAAATAGATCTAAGAATGCGAGTCCTGCCGAGCATAGAACATGGCAGACGTACCTAGCAATCTGTTTGCGTCCAATAATCACGCGGCAATTCCGACTACGAAAGTGGCAGGCTCCAACTGCCCACATTCCTCGCTTCCCCTTGAGGAATCGAGCTCGAGCGCCGCCAGATCGATCGCGAGTCGATATTCCCGCACTGACGCTCGATTCGACGTGCTCGGCAAACCAGGCAATCCGCTCATGCGATGGAACGCCGGCGGGAGATCAAGGGTCGGGGACGCAAATCCTTGCGACTGCGGATTGCAGGATTCAACCCGCTTGCGTGAAAGGGTGGTGTCTCAGTTTGATTGAACCCCCGGCGAGTCAGTATTCGCGCTCGACGCCGCAACGGGCGTATTCTGTCGGATATGGCGAAGCAGGGGGAAACGACGAAGTGCGTCAAGAAAGGTTGTTCAGGAATGATGACCTTTCACAAGAAGATTGCATTCAAAAGGGGCGCGGCTCTGCCCGCACCCTTTCCCCCACGGTCACGTGCTGGCAAGGGTGGCTGGATTTGTGACAAAGACGCAACGCACTACGTTAACGAGAAGCCATAATGCCGAAGGGACCCAAGGGCCAGGAGCGCCCAGCCGACGTGATCAAGAATGCACGTCCTGGTGATGAAGATAGCCACCGGAGAGGCTGAGGGAGAGACCCGCTCAGCACCAGGGCGGCGCCGCGGGTGCCGAGCCCGCAGCGCTAATCAACCGGAGCCAAATTTAAACTGAGACACTACCGCTGAAAGGCAACGGTGCCTTTCTAACCCTCTTCGACGTCGGTGTCGGGAGATGTCTCGGCCGGCTCGCCGTTGCTCTCGTCCCCATCGACCGTCGGCGCGCCAGGCAATATCGCTTCGATCCGTGGAACCTGCTGGGCGCGTGCCATCGCCATCGCCTTGTCGACCAACGCCTGACTTTCAGCGGCCAGTTCCTCGAGCTGCTCGATGCTCAATGTGCCGAACAGCTCACGCTCGGCGGCGAGCCTCTCAGCGTAGACGCCCAGCGACCCGGTGAGTTCCGTTTTCGATGTGGTGGGCGCATCGAGCCCGAGCAACTTCGAGCGTCTTTCACTCACGCGGACCGCCGCCGACACCGCTGGTGCGCTCCCGGCGTGGATCTGTTTCCATAGCCCGGACGTCATTCCATCGAGCCGTTCGAGTTCCAACGCGCGCAACTCCACCGCCTCGCCGACGGCGGTCTCACGCAGGGCGGCGAGTTCCGCGCCGACATCTGCGTGTGCTGTGTGGACGTCGACGCCGAGTTGTCGGCCGATCTCGCGGTACGAAGCGCCCGTTTTCCGCAGCTCAAAAGCACGCACGCGACGTTCGGCGATGGCCTCGAGCTGGCCGGGTCGAGGGTGCCGAGGTCGGCGTTGCGCGTCTATGGCGTTGCCCCTTGGCCTGCGGCGGTCGGGCCGCCGGGGAAGGGAAGTGCGTGGAATAGATCGCCGTGGCATCGTGTGTCTCCTTCTAATCGGTGCCGTTCTTGCCTCCGGTACGGGAGATGGAGCGGCTCACGCTGCGACGATGTACAGCGCTGTCGGTAATGACGGTTGCGAGCCCCCGCAACCAACATAAGCGACAGCCGCCGCCGCGCCGTCCCGACGCCCTGCCGTCAGCATTTCTCTTTGTTTCAGTCGCCTCCGCCTTGCGCGCACAGGTCTCGACGCGCTTAGTCGGTCTAGACATTGCCATCGGTGTTTCACGCGGCGCGCGTAAACCAGTCACGTGCTCAGATACGAATACGGGTTAGTGGTTGTCGTGCGGCACAACCACGAACAGATCCCTCGCCGACGCGTTCCCTGCATCGTCGCTGCACCGGACCGTGATCGTGTAGGTGCGGCCGTCGCCAGACCCGAGGCGGAACGCGCGTAGCGAGACGCTGAGGGCGCCGGTAATCTTCATGTCCGTCTCTGGCGTTGCTAGCGGTTCGCTGCTCGCAACGCGTGATATGGCGCACGCGGGCGCTGGGTCCATGTTGTCGGTGGCGCTCACGGAGACAGTCACGGGAATCAACCGGCCGTCGGGCGGTTGCAGAAAGCTCTTCGAGACGCTCGCGTTCGCGATCGCAGGCGGCTCGGTGTCGATCATCGGCGTGAGTACAACTGTGCGCATGCCGAGTTCGCCCTGATACAACGCGACAATCTGGCCCACCTCGTTAATGGCGATGGCGCGCTGCAGGACGGGCGAGTGTTCGGATGCCGGTACGCGGCTGTTCAAATCAATCATGCCGTCGGCATCTGTATACACGAACGCGGTTATTGGCGAACGATCGCCAGACCACCCGACGATTGTGCCAGCGTCATTGATCGCTTCCGCCGCTGACCCCCCGCCCGCAAGCGCGCCGAGATCTTCGAGTGCCATTCCGGGCCGTGCGCGAAAGGCGCGCGTCAGATCATTGCCTATCCCCGCCCAACCAACGGTGACGCCCTCGTTGTTGAGCGATCGCGCGCGGGAGGCATAGACGTCGTTGAAATAGCCGAGCATGATTTTGCCGCACGGCACGAGGCGGCATTCCGTAAAGGAGTCTGAATACTTCCACGCCATCCCGCCGACAAACGAGTCCCATCCCACCACATCGCCGGCGTCGTTGATGTCGGTTGCTTCGCCGTATGTGGTTGGCCACCCGAGATCGTGGAACGTGCCATCTTTGCGTGTGCGAAACGGAGTAAAGAAGGAACCCGCCTGACCAGCCATTTGCCCGTCGTTGGTAATCGAGTTCACCGCCCGAATCTGACGCTCAGGCGTCCACAGATGGCGCATGATGCCGCCGCGTGGTGCGATGAATCCGACCTGAAAGTTGGCGTCCATGGCAATGGTGCCCACCACATCGCCGAGGTCGTTGATACCGCGCGCGTCGGAATAGGTCGTACCGAAACTAGCGCCGAGATTTTCGAGTCCACCAGACCGCGTCCATCGGAACGCCTGAATCGAGCCGTCGGGTAAATACGCCCACCCGGCGACCTCGCCGTGAATATTGATCGCCATGCCAACGACATCTTTGCCACCGAAGGTGCCCAGATCCTCGACGTGATACGCGCGAGGCGTTTGTGCATGAAGCGCAACAGGCGACCCTGTGAAGATGAGGCTGGCAACGAACGCGGCAAGGCGCAGGCGGAGAATCATCCGGCGGTCCTGGGCAAGTGCAGTGCCAGAGGGTCTGACGGCTAAATCACTTCGACATTCCTGGCATACGACTAGACAGCGGTCCGCCCGATCACAGGTTTCGTCGTCATATTGCAGTTTCGGCAGGACGCTCCAGCCCTCAGCATGCGACACGTCACGCGATCGCTTCCTTGCGGCCGACGCTGCGCGGATGGCAATGCTTGAACCACTCAGACGCGCAGGCGCGATGCACGACATCCTGTGCGACAGCGGGATGCCAACCGTAATCAATTCCTGCCCTCGCCGACGTTTCGGACGGCTCGACTCTTGGAGGACAAGCGCGTCCATCCAATGGTGTAGACGTTCGTACCAAACGGTCCTTCTTGCCGCTGCACAGTGAGCTCGCCGAGCGCTTCGATGTTCTGAATACACCGCTGCACGGTTCTTGGCGCGATCGGCGATGGCCAAAAGAACGAGACGGTCGTTACCGACGGCGCGCGAGCACTCCCATACCCAGTTCATGACCTTAACGCTCATGTCTACAACCTCCGCTCACGCGCCGTAGTAGTTGAAGGGCAAGCCTTGCTGCTGCGCTTTAGGCGGAAGGTTGTCGGCGGGAAGGGGAGGGAAGCCGCTCATGCGGCGACCACGTAAAGGCTAGTTGGTATTGGCGGTTGCGAGCCCCCGCAACCACAATTCATTAAAGAAAATCGCGAATGAAGCCCGAAACGGCCGAACCGGAGGCGTGCGCATTGTTCGGCGCTTTTCGGGCATTTTCGGTGGGTTTCGGGATCGCTGCGGGTAGTTTGCGGGGTAGAAAACAGGGATCGAAAACCCTTGGCGACCGTTCCTGAAAAAGGCTGTGCCTCGACTTCGTCGTTTCCTCGCGACGATCTTTCGCGGTCCGAAGATCCCCTTCAGGCGTCCGTTGAGCTTGTCGCTCACCTTCCGCTGGCGTTCGATCGCAAGGGGTCCATAAAACGCGCGTGTGGTGAGTGGACTCGTGTGACCGGCCAGCCCCTGCACATCACCGAGCTCGACGCCGGCGGCGAGGGCATCCGTGTATCGGAACCAACTGATGCGAAGACACGAGCTCGCCACACATCGCCAGCTCGTGCGAGTGACGCACGATGTGCTTGACACCTGGACGGGTCCGCGCAGCGATCTCGAGCAGGCCGTAAAGGAGCGGCTGATCTCGCTCGGGATGTCGTGGGGTCGCTATAGCCGTTGCCTGTATGCGGCGATCGAATCGGCGATCTTCCAAAGACAGCTACGGCTAGACGGCCAGGAACCCAAGTACAAACACCCTGACAAGTTCGGTAAGGTGAGAACTGCGAGGAACACGAAAAATCGGGAGTTGCAACGAATTGTTGAGGCCAACGTTCGGGCAATCAATCGGAATGATGCGTGGTAAAGCGACGTGGCCGTCGCAACCTTTTCGGGGGAGTCTTGAGTAAAAGCGATGTTCAGCGGTCCGGCTGCTTGTCGTACACCTGCAGGTCGGTCTCCCGCTCAGCCGCATACGTGGTCGTTCTGGTAAGGGTCTTCCCGTCCTGCGACACGACCGTACGCGTGGTACGAACGACCTTGCCATTCTCGGAAATCGTCGCGTCGAACTCGCCCCAGTGCGCCCCCGTTGACCTTATGCTGTCTGCGATGCGACTCATGTACGGGTATTCCTTCCCGTCCAGATGCGTGCAGAAGGTCGTGACCGCCACCCTCCAATTGACATAGGTGGTCTCGACGTATGTCCCGACTCCGCTACCATCGCATTCTTTGTAGGAGCGTGTTTCGCCAAGCGGCGTGGCGTCATGCTGGTACTTCGACTTCGGGAGATTCAGTTCCCAAACTCCGAGGAGCGGGTTCGACTGCACCTCCACGCCAACAGTGAGCGCGACTAACATCGTTACGATGAGGATCAGTCTCTCAGTCATGGCATGCCATCCTGGAGCTAGCAAACGTTGGCCGAAATTTCGAAGCGCCTCCTCTGCGAATGTGGAGGTGACTCCGAGGTTTCGTAGCTGTACGAATGGAGTGCAGTGGCCGAACAAGAACCAAAGGCGCATCATCTCTTGATTCCTGAACGAATTCGGAGGTGAAGAATCCTCCAACCACTCTCTCAGGCGACGAACACACGCAAGCCGTATACCAACGCGATAAACAAGCGTGGGACGACGGGCCGGTACCGCCGAATGTCCGGTCTGTTCCGTGCGCGACTTCCAATCCAAGGCGCAAAGCATAGCCCGCTGACTGAGCAGTGAGTCGTTGATTCGACAGCCGCCCTCGAACGTCTTCGTAACCCGGAAGTGGGTGCTGAGGGATGGCGGAGGGGTCTCCAACCCTCGGAGCGCCGAGTAGTCGAATGAGAACGGATGCGACATCCGGTGCGATGGTGGGCGGCCACCTCGATGATCGTGTCTGGTGAATCGATCGCGCAGGGTGGGGCCGCCGAGCAGCGCTCATCCGAACGACTGGATAGATACGCCGACCTGGGATCCGCCAGTTTCCTTGCGCCATTCCTGAACGCGACGATCGGCTTCGGGTGTGCGCATAATGTGCGCAGCATGACGGCCAAACGGTCTAGAAAGCGCGTCGCATCGGTGCGTGAGTACATCGCATCGAAGCCGAAAGAGTCTCGAGCCAGCCTTGAAGCAGTGCGCCGGGCGATTCTCAAGGCGCTCCCGAATGCGCAAGAAGGGCTGGCCTACCAGATGCCGGCCTACACGCTGAACGGCGTCGGCGTGCTGTATTTCGCCGGGTGGAAGTCACACTACTCGCTCTATCCCGCAAGCGATGCGTTGGTCGAGGCGTTCGCCAAGGAGCTGGCGCC